>Ga0114968_10003018_pt1 | contig 12718 bp, 12 predicted proteins | sample M_130807_EF_Meta_FD_87020 | JGI IMG/M metagenome (GOLD analysis project Ga0114968, IMG submission 87020) | Freshwater microbial communities from Lake Montjoie, Canada to study carbon cycling - M_130807_EF_MetaG | ecosystem: Environmental > Aquatic > Freshwater > Lake | place: Lake Montjoie... | reverse complement strand
TGTCCCTTGAAGGGTGCAATGGAGACCGGGATTTGAGCGATGCCAACACCTGAAACTTCAACCCAGACATCAGCTAAGGCTGCGCCTGTCAAGGCCAAGGTGAAAGCAGCACAAAGAATGGGGGTGACAAATTTGATCATTGCTTCAATGGTTCAAATGAATCGATTCTAACCTTCGGTTGTACCGCCAAGGTGATGATCCAGCTTCACCATCACCAGACCAGCTATGGCTTCGGCAACTCACATTTTCAAAAGACTGCACCGCGCCGGCAAGTACTTTGCAAGACCCTACAGCGCTTGGGTGGCCGCTTTCACGGCCCTGTTGATTGTCTCCATCAGTGAGCCCATGGTGCCCGCTTTGCTGCAGCCCCTGCTGGACAAAGGGTTCAAACAAAACAGCTTTCCCATTTGGATGGTGCCCGTGGCCTTGATTGGCTTGTACAGCGTGCGCGGCGCCAGCATGTTCATAGGGAATGTGGCGATCGCCAAAGCCACCCACCAGGGTTTGCTGAAGTTGCGCATGGCCATGTTCGCCCGGTTACAAGACGCAGATTTGAAATTGTTTCGGCAACAAAATGCCAGCGCCTTGGGAAACACCTTGGTCTACGAAGTGCAAAACGGTGCCCAATTGCTGGTGAGTTCTTGCATGGGTTTGTTTCGTGACAGCCTCACATTGCTGGCCTTGATAGGCTATTTGCTGTACCTGAACTGGCAACTCAGTTTGATCGTGGCACTGCTAATTCCTTCGGTGGCTTTTTTGATGAAGGCCATGAGCAAACGCTTGTACCACCTCACCAGAAGCAACCAAGCCGCCACCGATGAATTGGCTTATGTGGTGGAAGAAACGGCATTGGCCTATCGAGAAATTCGCCTCCACGGCGCTCAAGCCACACAGGGTGCACGCTTCGCCACCTTGGGGCGAACCTTGGAGCGCTTGACCATGAAGATGGCGGTTGCAGGTTCTGGCATCACCCCCTTGACTCAACTTTTTTCAGCCATTGCGCTGTCTGCTGTCATCAGTGTGGCCTTGCTGCAAAGTCAAGACAGTGGCATGACCGTGGGCAGCTTTGCATCCTTTGTGACGGCCATGTTGATGCTGGTCAACCCCATCAAACACTTGTCAGAAGTGGCCAGTCCGATCACGCGCGGATTGGCTGCACTTGAACGTGGGTTGGAATTGATCGAATCCACCCCGCAAGAAACAGGCGGTAGCCACCGGGTTGACAAAGCGCTGGGCCATCTTCAGTTCCGCCATACTGGTGTGCGGTATCAGCCTGATCACCCATGGGCATTGCAAGATCTTCAATTGGACATTCAGCCTGGCGAAACGGTCGCCTTGGTGGGCAGTTCTGGGTCGGGCAAAACAACACTTGCCAACCTGTTGCCCCGCTTTGTCGAATGGAGCGAAGGTGATGTGTTGCTGGATGGCGTTTCATTGAAGCAGTGGGATTTGCAAACATTGCGCCAGCAATTTGCCATGGTCAGTCAAAACGTGGTGGTGCTCAATGACAGTTTGGCCGTGAATGTCGCCTTGGGTCAGGTACCAGAGCCTGCCAAAGTGTTGCGGTGTTTGGCGGATGCCAATTTGGGCGACTACCTGGAAAGTTTGCCGCAAGGCATTGACACGGTGGTGGGCCACAACGCGTCCAGCATGTCCGGGGGCCAGCGACAACGTTTGGCCATTGCCCGCGCCTTGTACAAGGAAGCACCCATTTTGATTTTGGATGAGGCCACATCAGCCTTGGACAATGAATCCGAGCGTGCGGTTCAAGACGCATTGACGCGGCTGCAACAAGGCAAAACAACCTTGATCATCGCCCATCGCTTGTCCACCATTGAGTCGGCGGATCGCATTGTGGTGATGGATGCGGGTCGCGTCATTGAAATGGGCAGCCACGCCAATCTCTTGGCCGCCAATGGCGCTTATGCAGCCATGTTCAAACTCAAGCAATTGGACGCACAGCACGGCCAGGCGTGACGCCTCTCACAGCAACACAATGCTGAATTGCTCCGGTCCCATGCCAAACTCGGCTTGCAATGAAATAGGTTTGCCAATGAAATCACTCAAGCCTGCCAAGTGCAGGCTTTCTTCTTCTTGCAGCAAATCGACCACGGCAGGTGGTGCCAAGACACGAAATTCTTTGGGGCTGAACTGCCGTGCCTCGCGCAAAATTTCTCGCAGGATGTTGTAGGCCACGCTGCGCGCTGTGTTGACGATGCCCTTGCCTTCGCAATGAGGGCATGGTTCACACAGTATTTGCGCCAAAGATTCTCTGGTTCGTTTGCGTGTCATTTCGACCAAACCCAAAGATGAAAAACCGCTCACCGTGGTTTTCACACGGTCTTTGGCCAAATGTTTGCACATTTCACTCAGCACGGCTTCGCGGTGATCCTCGCGTTGCATGTCAATGAAATCCGTGACGATCACACCGCCCAAGTTGCGCAGTCTCAGTTGACGCGCAATGGCACCGGCCGCTTCCAGATTGGTCTTGAAGATGGTGTCATCAAAATTGCGCGCACCCACAAAACCACCCGTGTTCACGTCGACTGTGGTCAGCGCTTCCGTTTGATCGATGATCAAGTAGCCGCCAGACTTCAGCATCACTTTGCGGCCCAAGGCCAACTGAATCTCATCGTCAATGTTGAACAGATCGAAAATGGGGCGTTCCCCTTTGTAGTGGGCTAATTTCGCTACAGACGATGGCATGAACTCTTTGCCAAACTGCTGCAGCATGTTGTGCTGCTCAACCGAGTCCAAGCGTATGGTTTGGGTGGTTTCCAACACCATGTCTCTGAGAACCCTTTGAAGCAAGTTCAAGTCTTGATGAAGCAGCGATTTGGGCGGCAGTTGCACACTCGCCGTTTTGATCTTGTCCCAGGTTTTGCGCAAATACGTGATGTCTTCATCCAACTCGGCGTCGCTGGCCTCTTCACCATTGGTGCGCAAAATAAAGCCGCCCTTGTCAGCCCCCTTGTGCGCCAAGTTGATCAAGCGTTTGCGCAGTTCGTCGCGCTGTTCTTGGGGTATTTTTTGGGACACGCCGATGTGGTTGTCTTGTGGCAAAAAAACCAACAAGCGACCGGCGATGCTGATTTGTGTGGACAACCTGGCACCCTTGCTCCCAATCGGATCCTTGATGACTTGGACCAACAACGACTGCCCTTCAAACACTTGCTTTTCAATGGGTAATACAGCCCCAGCTTGACCCTCGGCCTCCATGTGTCTTGGTGTTGCATTGCTGAACACATCAGCCACATGCAAAAAAGCGGATCGGTCCATGCCGATATCGATGAACGCCGACTGCATGCCAGGCAACACGCGAGCAACTTTGCCCAGATACACATTGCCCACCAAACCGCGCTCCAATGAGCGTTCGATGTGAATTTCTTGAACCGCGCCGTTTTCCACCACCGCAACGCGCGTTTCTTGGGGTGACCAATTGATCAGAATGTCATGCTGCATCTTCAACCTTCTGCTACTTTGCGAAGCAATCGGGTGGTTTCAAAAAGGGGGAGCCCCATGATGCCAGAGTAACTGCCCTGGATGCTTCGAATAAACCCGCTGGCCAAGCCTTGGATGCCATACGCACCGGCTTTGCCCATGGGCTCTTGACTGGCCACATAAGCCTCTATCTCCTGCGCACTCAATGGAGCGAAGCGCACTTTGGAGCGACTGAGTGCGCGCAGGATTTGACGACCGTTGGCAATGGCAATGGCGGTGAACACCTGATGGGTTTGTCCGCTCAAACGTTGCAGCATGTCTGTGGCTTCTGTTTCATTTTGAGGTTTGCCCAAAATGTGGGAGCCCAAAGCCACGGTGGTGTCGGCACACAAAATCGGATGAGAAGGCCAAGCCAGTCGCGTGCATTCAGCCTTGGCGTGTTGCAATTTCAACAAGGTGACGCGTTGCACATAAGCCAAGGGCGTTTCGCCGGGCAGAACGCGTTCCAAGGCTTCGGCTGCATCCGTGTCATGGGGCAACAAGACTTTGAAGGGCACCGCCATTTGGCTCAGCAGTTGCTGACGTCTGGGGCTTTGGGAAGCCAAATAAACAAAGGGCAAGGGTTTCATTCGCGGTGATACGGGTGGTTGGCCAACAGCGACCAAGCGCGGTAGAGCTGCTCCACCAACAAGACACGCACCATGGCGTGCGGCAAGGTCAGGTCAGACAAGCTGATCAGGTCCTCACCCGATTGCCGAATGGCAGGGTCAAAACCATCGGGCCCACCAATGATGAGTGCCACATCTTTGGCGTTGGCTTGCCAACCCAACCAACGCTGCGACAAGGCGACGGTGGTCAGACGTTGACCTTTTTCGTCCAGCCATACCTTGTGGCAGTCTTTGGGAATAGCTGCATCAATGCGGGCGCGTTCCGCAGCCCAAATTTGGGCGGTGGTGCGCGATCCGCGCGGTTCTGTTTTGACGGTTTTCAGCGTGAGTTTGATGTCGGCAGGAAAGCGCTTGGCGTAATCGTCCCAGGCGGTTTGGGCCCAGTTGGGGACCCGCAAACCCACTGCAACCACCCACAGCTTCATGCTTTGGAAGGTTTGCGCGGGGATTTCTTCGCGGCTGGTTTGTTGACCGTGACTTTTTTCACGGCCGGTTTGGCTGCGGGTTTGGCTGCAGGTTTGGCTGCGGGTTTGGCTGCGGCTTTGACAGCGGTCTTGGCTTTGGGGCTGGTTTTCTTGGCCGCTTTCTTGGGTGGCTCTGGCTCGGGTTCTTTTTTCACAACGGCTTTGGGTTTGTCGGCGCCGAGTTTGAGGCGAACTGGTTTATCGCCCCAAATTTCTTCCAGGTGATAGTACTGACGGATGGAAGGCTGCATGATGTGCACGACCACCGAGCCGCAATCGACAATGATCCACTCGCCGTTTTCTTCGCCCTCCATGCGGGGTTTGCCAAAGCCAGCATCCCGCACTTCATCGCGCACGCTTGCTGCCAAGGCCTTGGTTTGGCGGTTCGAGGTGCCGCAGGCAATGATGACCCGCTCGAACAAGGCCGACAAATGTTCGGTGTTGAAGGCTTGAATGTCTTGTGCTTTGACATCTTCCAAACTGTCAACGATGACGCGTTGCAATTTTTGAACGTCTTTTTTTTCAGAGGCTTCGGTCATGGTGATCCAGGTAAAGATGGTTGTTTTGAATGTATTGAATGACGGATGCGCTGAGCACAGAGGTCAAATCCTCTCCCGTGCGACAGCGCTGTCGTATATCGGTGGCACTGAGCGGCATCAAAGGCATGTTCAAGTGCAGATGCTGTGGATTGTGCCATTCAGGGGACGCAAGCTTTTCCAGGGCGTGCCCAGGTCGAGCGGCGATGGCCAATTGGGCCCAGGCCAAAATTTGACTGCTTTGGTGCCATTGATCAAACCGTTCGGATTGATCTTGGCCCAAAACCACATAAAAAACAGCACCTGGATAGCGCGCACGCAAAGCCGCCAAGGTGTCCACGGTGTAACTCGGCCCTTGGCGCTTGAGCTCCAGGTCATCCACCACCACGTTCTGCATGGACGCGAAAACCTCTTGGCACATCGCCAATCGGTGAACACCGGGCGTTAATTCGCGGGGTTTGTGCCAAGCATCACCGGTGGGCACCACATGCAAAACGTTCAAGGCCAACTGCGACAAGGCCGCTTGGGCCAAGGCCACATGGGCATGGTGGGGCGGGTCGAAAGCACCGCCGAACAAGCCGATGCGCAGGGGCTTTGAATCGGTGTTCAGACCCAGTCTCTCGATTGCAAGAAATAGGAGGTCAGGCGCTCCTCTGGCGAGCCAGGCTCGGGCTGATGTTGGTAGGTCCAACTGACCAACGATGGCATGGACAACAAAATGGATTCGGTGCGCCCGCCGGACTGCAGACCGAAATGGGTGCCACGGTCCCAGACCAGGTTGAACTCGACATAGCGACCACGACGGTTCAACTGGTGCTCGCGCTCTCGTTCACCGTAAGCCATGTGCTGGCGTTTTTTCACGATGGGCACATACGCTTGCAAAAGATGGTCGCCAACGCTTTGCATCATGGCAAAGCTTTTCTCAAAACCCAGCTCGGAGAAATCATCGAAAAAAATACCACCAATGCCACGCGGTTCGTTGCGGTGTTTCAAATAAAAATACTCGTCGCACCATTTTTTGAAACGCGGGTAGAGTTTCGGATCGAAGCCATCCAACGACTCCTTGCACACCGTGTGAAAGTGAACAGCGTCTTCGTCAAAGCCATAGTAAGGCGTCAAGTCCATGCCGCCGCCAAACCATGCCACCGGTTCACCATGGGCTGGTGTGGCCAGCAAAGCACGCACATTCATGTGCACTGTCGGCACATAGGGATTGCGGGGATGGAACACCAGTGACACGCCCATGGCCTCGAAAGCCGACCCACTGAGTTCAGGGCGGTGCTGTGTGGCAGAGGGTGGCAACTTGGGACCTGTGACATGAGAAAAACCGCAGCCAGCGCGCTCAAACACAGCGCCTTGCTCCATGATTTTGGTGATGCCGTTGCCTTGCAACATCTCGCCCGGTGGTTTTTCCCAGGTGTCTGAAATGAAACTGCCCTGCCCATCAAGTTCGGTCAAAGCCGTGGTGATGCGGTGCTGCAAATCCACCAAATAATGTCGAACAGGTTCAAAGGCTGGCGTCATTCAGGCTCCCTTGGTCATTCATTTGCGCACGGCTCGGTGACCGATGTCGCGGCGGTACTGCATGCCATCAAAGTGGATCGCATCCACCACTTCGTACGCATGAACCTGAGCTTGGCGCACGGTGTCGCCCAAAGCGGTGACGCACAAGACACGCCCACCATCGCTCAAAATCTGTGGGTCTACCAACCGCGTGGCCGCATGAAACACCATCAGCTCATCATGATCAGCAGGCAAGCCTTGGATGGCATCTCCCTTGCGCGGTGTGCTGGGGTAGTTGGCAGCGGCCAGCACCACACCGAGTGCGAAGCGGCGATCCCAACTCAGTTCAACTTTGGCCAAAACCGCAGGATCGGAGTCGGTGGCGCTCAAGAGTGCTTCCAACAAATCGCTTTTCAAACGCATCAAAATGGGCTGGGTTTCCGGGTCACCCATGCGGCAATTGAACTCCAGCACCTTGAGTTGACCTTGCGGTCCAATCATCAAGCCAGCATACAAAAACCCGGTGTAGGGAATGCCGTCGGCTTGCATGCCCTTGAGGGTGGGTTGAATCACTTCCCGCATGACTCTGGCGTGGATTTCAGGCGTCACCACGGGCGCAGGCGAATAAGCGCCCATGCCACCCGTGTTGGGGCCATGGTCGTTGTCCAGCAATCGCTTGTGGTCCTGCGAGGTGGCCAAGGGTACCGCCACCAAGCCGTGAGCGATCACCATGAAACTGGCCTCTTCGCCTTCTAAGAACTCTTCAATCACCACCCGCGCTTGGCCCGCGTTGTGCTGCACGCCCAAGCGGTTGTCGGTCAACATGTTGTCGATGGCCGCATGGGCTTCATCAAGCGTGGTGGCCACGACCACGCCCTTGCCAGCAGCCAAGCCATCGGCTTTGACCACGATGGGTGCGCCTTGTTGACGCACATAGTCATGCGCCTGCGCTGCGTCTTCGAATGTTTGGTATTTGGCGGTTGGAATCCCATGACGCTCCATGAAGGCTTTGGAAAAAGCCTTGGAACTTTCAAGCTGAGCGGCGGCTTGCGTGGGGCCAAAAATACGCAAGCCGTGGGCACGAAACTCATCCACCACACCGGCCGCCAAAGGCGCCTCTGGGCCCACCACGGTGAGGCCCATATCGTTGCGTTGTGCCCATTCGCGCAAGGCCACCACGTCGGTGAGATTCACGACTTGAAGGTTTTTATCGCGCGCCACACCGGCATTGCCAGGGGCCACATAAACCATTTGCACCTGTGGCGATTGGGTCAGCTTCCAAGCCAATGCGTGTTCGCGGCCACCCGAGCCAATGACCAACACTTTCATAGGGCAGCGTTGTGATAAACCTCTTGCACATCGTCCAGCTCTTCGAGTGCATCCAAGATTTTTTGCATCTTCACCTGATCGTCTTCGCTCAACTCGATGGTGTTTTCAGCACGGTAAGTCACTTCAGCCATGCCGGCGACCAGTCCCGCTTGGTCCAGCGCTGCTTTCACGGCTTCAAAATCGGTGGGTTGTGTCAAGACCTCGATGGCACCTTCTTCATCTGTCAGCACGTCTTCAGCGCCGGCCTCTAGCACCACTTCCATGACCTTGTCTTCAGAGGTTCCAGGCGCCAAGACGATTTGACCGCAATGCTTGAATTGAAATGCCACTGAGCCTTCGGTGCCCATGTTGCCGCCGTGTTTGCTCAAGGCATGACGAACCTCGGCGACGGTGCGCACTTTGTTGTCCGTCATGGTGTCGACCATGAGTGCCACACCACCAACACCATAACCTTCATAGCGAATTTCTTCGTATTGAACGCCTTCCAAATTGCCCGTGGCTTTGTCGATGTTGCGTTTGATGGTGTCGGCGGGCATGTTGACTGCTTTGGCTTTTTCCACCGCCATGCGCAAGCGCGGATTGGTGTCCAACTCACCGCCGCCCAAGCGGGCCGCCACCATGATTTCTCGGATCACGCGGGTCCAAACCTTGCCTCTTTTTTCGTCCTGGCGTCCTTTGCGGTGCTGGATATTCGCCCATTTGCTGTGTCCTGCCACGATCAACTGGCCTCGGCTTCTTCAGGTTCTGCGGGCTCAGACTTGGAGGAGCGCGATTCTTTTTTCGGCAAGGGTTGGATGTCGAGTTGAACCTCTTCTTTATCGTCCAAGCTCACCGTTAATCGACCACCTTCGGTCAAGCGCCCAAACAACAACTCATCGGCCAAGGCTTTGCGAATCGTGTCTTGAATCAAACGCTGCATGGGGCGTGCGCCCATGAGCGGATCGAAACCTTTTTTGGCCAAGTGCTTGCGCAAATCGTCGGTGAAGGTGACCTCGACTTTTTTCTCGGCCAGTTGCGTTTCAAGTTGCAGCAAGAATTTGTCCACCACGCGCATGATGACCACTTCATCGAGCGGTTTGAAGCTGACGGTGGCATCTAAGCGGTTGCGGAACTCGGGCGTGAACAAACGCTTGATGTCGGCCAACTCATCGCCGGGCTCGCGCGCATTCGTGAATCCGATGGTGGACTTGTTCATGGTTTCGGCGCCCGCATTGGTGGTCATGATGATGATCACGTTGCGGAAGTCGGCTTTGCGGCCATTGTTGTCGGTGAGCGTGCCGTGGTCCATCACCTGCAACAAGACGTTGAAGATGTCAGGGTGGGCTTTTTCGATTTCATCGAGCAGCAGCACAGAGTGCGGTTTCTTGGTAACGGCTTCGGTGAGCAAACCACCTTGGTCAAAGCCCACATAGCCGGGAGGCGCACCAATCAAGCGGCTCACGGCGTGGCGTTCCATGTACTCGGACATGTCAAAACGCAGCAAGTCGATGCCCAAGATGTAGGCCAATTGCTTGGCAGCTTCGGTTTTGCCAACGCCAGTGGGGCCACTGAACAAGAACGCACCAATCGGCTTATCGGATTTACCCAAGCCTGAACGCGCCATCTTGACCGCTGACGCCAGCACCTCAAGCGCTTTGTCTTGACCAAACACCACGCTTTTCAAATCGCGTTCCAAGGTTTGCAATTTGCCGCGGTCGTCGTTGGACACACTGGCGGGCGGAATGCGTGCAATCTTGGCCACGATGTCTTCGATTTCAGATTTGCTGATGGTTTTCTTGCGCTTGGAAGCGGGCAAGATGCGTTGTGCAGCGCCCGCCTCGTCAATCACGTCGATGGCTTTGTCGGGCAAGTGACGGTCGTTGATGTACTTGGCACTCAACTCTGCGGCCGCTTGCAAGGCCGCCACCGCGTACTTCACGCTGTGGTGTTCTTCAAAGCGGGATTTCAAACCCTTCAAAATATCAACGGTTTGTTCGATGGTGGGTTCGACCACATCCACTTTTTGGAAGCGACGGCTGAGGGCTGCGTCTTTTTCGAAGATTCCACGGTACTCGGTGAAGGTGGTGGCCCCAATGCATTTGAGTTGGCCGCTGGACAAAGCAGGTTTGAGCAGGTTGGAAGCGTCCAAGGTGCCGCCAGAGGCAGCGCCCGCACCAATCAGGGTGTGGATTTCATCAATGAACAACACCGCATTGGGTTTGTCTTTCAAGGACTTCAACACGCCTTTCAAGCGTTGTTCAAAGTCACCTCGGTATTTGGTGCCAGCCAGCAACGCACCCATGTCCAAGGAATAGACCACGGCCTCGGCCAGAATTTCAGGCACGTCTTTTTGCGTGATGCGCCAAGCCAAACCTTCAGCGATGGCGGTTTTGCCAACGCCGGCCTCACCCACCAACAGGGGGTTGTTTTTGCGGCGACGGCACAGAATTTGGATGGTGCGCTCCACCTCGTATTCACGGCCAATCAGCGGGTCGATCTTGCCGTCTTTGGCCAGTTGGTTGAGGTTTTGCGTGAACTGCTCTAAGGGAGAGGCTTTCTCCGACTTTTCTGCGGCCTCCTCGCTCTCGGGTGCAGCGGACTCGTTGCTCTTGGCGGGTTCTTGGGGGTCGCTCTTTTTGATGCCGTGGGCAATGTAATTCACCACGTCCAAGCGGGTGACGCCTTGCTGATGGAGGTAATAGACGGCGTGAGAGTCTTTTTCACCAAAGATGGCCACCAGCACATTGGCGCCAGTCACTTCTTTCTTGCCGTTGCCGGTGGACTGGACATGCATGATGGCGCGCTGGATGACCCGCTGAAAACCCAAGGTGGGTTGGGTATCGACTTCGTCGCTGCCAGCAACTTGGGGCGTGTTGTCTTTGATGAAATTTGACAAAGATTTGCGTAAATCATCAATATTGGCCGAGCAAGCGCGCAACACTTCGGCAGCGCTGGGGTTGTCGAGCAGGGCCAACAACAGGTGTTCAACGGTGATGAATTCATGACGCTGCTGTCTGGCTTCGACAAAGGCCATGTGCAAGCTGACTTCAAGTTCTTGGGCAATCATGATTTCTTCCTTGGGGCGTTCTTGGGGTCAACTGTATATGGAAACGATGGGGGTTTATTCAACGGGTTCGCTCAAACATTGCAGGGGATGACCGGCTTCGTGGGCCGCGTCTTGCACCTGATCAACTTTGGTGGCGGCAACGTCTTTGGAGTAAACCCCGCAGACCCCTTTGCCGTCCAGGTGGATCTTCAACATGATTTGGGTGGCCGCCTCGCGGTCTTTGTTGAAAAACTCCTGCAGCACCCGGACCACGAACTCCATGGGTGTGAAGTCGTCGTTGAGCATGACCACTTGGTACATCTGTGGGGGTTGGGTCCGTTGGGTTCGACGCTCTAAAACGACCGAATCGCCATCAGAAATCTGGGTTGGCGGGACAACGGGCTTGGGTGATTTGCTGGGCATGGGTCCATTCTATCGAGCAGTTTCTAAACACATCCTCTGGGGATGGATTGTCAGCAAAAGTCAAAAAACAAGTAAATAAATAGTACTTTACAAATTGAAGAATCTGTCTTTTAATTTAAAAACATACATTTTTAGTTGAAAAGTATGCGTTATTAATCAATGGAGAACTCGACATGGCTTTCGGTATTGTGAAATGGTTTAACAACCACAAGGGCTTTGGATTCATCGAATCATCAGAAATTGGCAAAGATGTTTTCGCGCATTTCAGTGAGGTGGACATGGAGGGATTCAAAACCCTGCAACAAGGGGCCAGTGTGGTGTATGAGCCGATGGAAGGCCCGCGCGGCTGGATGGCCAAAAACATCAGGGTGATTGCCGCGCCCTCTGCAGATCAAGAGGAACCAGACATCCAAACACAACGGGGTTCTCGTTTGAGAACCCCGCAATTTCGCGCCAACTTGATGGCTCAAGGCGCTTGAAAACGCCTGCCGCCGGGCCAGATCACAAGTTGTCGATCATCACCTGACCGAAGCCAGAGCAGCTCACTTGGGTGGCCCCTTCCATCAGTCTTGCAAAGTCGTAAGTCACTTTGCGGCTGAGGATGGATTTCTCCATGGACGAAATGATCAAGTCGGCGGCCTCTGTCCAGCCCATGTGGCGCAGCATCATTTCCGCTGACAAGATTTCAGAACCGGGGTTCACATAGTCTTTGCCAGCGTACTTGGGCGCTGTGCCGTGGGTGGCCTCAAAGCAAGCCACGGAGTCGGACAAATTGGCACCAGGCGCGATGCCAATGCCACCGACCTGTGCAGCCAGGGCGTCAGAGACATAGTCACCGTTCAAGTTCAAGGTGGCAATCACGCTGTACTCGGCGGGACGCAACAAAATCTGCTGCAAGAAGGCGTCAGCAATGCTGTCTTTGACGATGATTTCTTTGCCCGTGCGGGGGTTGTCGAATTTGCACCAAGGACCGCCGTCAATCAACTGCGCACCAAATTCTTTTTGGGCCAACGCGTAAGCCCAATCGCGGAAGCCACCTTCGGTGTACTTCATGATGTTGCCCTTGTGCACGATGGTCACATTGGGTTTGTCGTTGTCGATGGCGTACTGAATGGCTTTGCGCACCAAGCGTTCGGTGCCTTCACGAGAAACTGGTTTGATGCCAATGCCTGAAGTGTTGGGGAAGCGAATCTTGGTGACGCCCATTTCATCAATCAAGAATTTGATGAGATTTTTGGCTTTGTCGCTCTCGGCTTCGTATTCGATGCCCGCATAAATGTCTTCTGAGTTTTCGCGGAAGATCACCATGTTGGTTTTTTCCGGTTCCTT
>Ga0114968_10003012_pt1 | contig 12734 bp, 15 predicted proteins | sample M_130807_EF_Meta_FD_87020 | JGI IMG/M metagenome (GOLD analysis project Ga0114968, IMG submission 87020) | Freshwater microbial communities from Lake Montjoie, Canada to study carbon cycling - M_130807_EF_MetaG | ecosystem: Environmental > Aquatic > Freshwater > Lake | place: Lake Montjoie... | reverse complement strand
TTTGACCGTACCGGCTACAGATTCAAATGGTTTAAAGCAGCGTCCGGTTATCGCACTCATTACGCCTGAGAGTCAGGACGTTCGTTGGCGTGATGACGGTGTGGCGCCGACTGCGACGGTGGGTATGCCGCTTGCTTCTGGTGTCACTTTACAGTACGATGGGGATCTCACTAAAATCAAATTTATTGAGCAAACTGCCAGTGCTAAAATCAACATCTCTTACTACGCTTGAGACATATATGACCGACAAAAAAATTTCCGCGTTAACTTCGGCCACCACGTTAGTAGGTACTGAAGTTTTGCCTATCGTACAGTCCGGATCTACTGTTAAAACCACGGTAAATAGTTTAGGTGTTCCCTTGGGCGCGGTTACGATTTACACCCCTGCCGGGGATGATGCGGTTGCAACTACAGTGCAAAATAAGCTACGCGAATCAATAAGCGTGAAAGATTTCGGTGCAGCATGTGATGGAGTGAAATATTGCGATGGTGTTTTATCCGGTGCCTCGGTAAATGTTCTGTCCAGTGCAAGTTATACTTTTACTTCAGCCGACGTTGGTAGTTTAATACTTTGCCAGGGGTTGAATTCGTCGTACCCGACACATTATTCTAAGACTACTATAACTAGTGTGTCAGCGGGGGCGGCTACTTTAAGTTTATCTGGAACGACTTTCAATTCAGGAATAACTTTTTATATGGGGACAGATGATTATGAAGCTGTTACGGCAGCCAATAATCAGGCGAAGCTGGTAAATTGTAATTTGGTTTTCCCTAGCGGTATCTGCTTATTGATGTCGGGGGATGGCAATATTGTCGTAAACAGTAATTGTGTGTACAGTGGGGAGGGACCTTCATCTGAAATAGTGAGCTTCAATAACGTGTTTTACAATAGTGGGTTTGAAACCTCCACGTTAGGTTCTTTAACGTCATATCCGGTTAACGCTATAACCGCACTGGATGCTGGTTTTACCATGACGTCAGCAGGCAATGCAACGAATTTTGCTCCTGGGAGTTTGGTGTACGTGTGTAAATTCGGGTCTGCTTACGGCGTCTCTCCGAATTATGGTGTTCCCGTTTTCGGGCAACTTTGTAAAGTCGTTTATTTTAATGCTAGCACAGGATTTGTGGGCATTCAAGGTTGTTTTGAAGAGTCGATAACGGGATGTATAGCCATACCGGCGCCAGAAGAAGTACCGGATAGCGCGGTAATACAAGATATGAAAATAACATGTTCGAGCAGACCTTGGTACAGTGATGGGTCATATTTGTGTCAATTAAGAAATCTGCAATTGGACTGCGCGACGTTATTTTCTTCTAACCTTGCGACGCATTTTAGGGCTTTTAATTTGTATGGTATTTTACGGGTCGGGGGTAGCGCAACAGGAAATCTTATAGAGTTCGCATTGAACAGTTATGATTGCTACATAGATCAGGTGAATTTTCAGTATATCCAGCATGCTGCTAGGGCAAGTGATAATAACATGGTGATGGTGCACGAAAATTCTCGTGAATGCCATGTTGAAAATTTACGAGTTGAGGCCAATGGCATAAGCTTTGAGCAGATATTTTCATGTATTGCTTCCATTAAAGCGAGCATATGTAAATTTCATGTTTCTTGCGCCAGAATAACGTATTATGGAGTGTATGCGTTTAACTCCCTTAGCCAGCCTACATCGTCAGGAGTGACCCAAGTTAGGCTTCGAGTTTTAGATGGCATCATAAAAATATCGAGTGGGGGTTTCGCTTGTGGTGTGGGTTTGAATGCTGATACCGGAACTGTTTTTAATGATGCCGTAATAGATAGATTTACGATCGAAGGCAGTGCCAGCCTGAGCCCGGGATATTCTGTGTTTTATACCGGATCGGGGCAATTTACTAACACTAATGTGATGAATTCTGTCATTGATGGACTTGTTCAATATAATAGCAACTCCGGAAATAGGAATCTACTGCAAAACCTCAGTGTTACTGCGCCTGCACAAACCGCACTTGCAGCTTCTTCAGCGTTTATTTTTGACCGAGTGCATCGGTCTGCGAATTTAACTTTTGAAGGTGCGGTTCTAGCCGGATATATGACTACCACAGTTACCACCTCAGGTAACCCGATATGTACACTTAATATCCCAGCTGGTTCTGTTTTAATGCCTGGTGATTCTATAAGGGTCAAAGCTAAGGGGACAACCTATAGTGGTACGCCTGGAGCAAATTTAGCCATTGTTGTAGATGGTACTGTTTATGGTACTTTTGCGACTTCAGGGCCGTTTACTTACGAAGCCGAGCTCGTGTTTTTAAGCGGTGCTACGAGCTACCCCTACTCCCCTACGAATTTAGCGATTTCTTCTTCAGCTTTCAATAGTTCTGCTACTACTGCTCAATTTTCAGTGCCCGGCATCACAAGCGCAAATGCCCATACTATTTCGTTTGCAGGGTGGGTCACTGGATCGGGCGCGACGTTAGAAATTACGAAAGCTAGTGTGGAGCATGTAAATTTAGAAAACCAATAATGTGTAACACGCATTGGTGTGGTTTTCTAACCATTGACAACATGTCTGTGATGTGTTAAGATCATATATTTCGTACTGGCCCGATTGACCAGGGAATCGAAAGGTTCAAATTAAATGTCCGAAGAAATCGAAGCCCTAGCGGGGGTTGATTCCGCGCCAGTACCAGAAACGACGGCTGTTTCTGTGCCTGTTGAAAATGCACCGGAAGTTACCGATAGTGGCGATTCTGACGTTCCTGCGGTGAAATCATTCACACAGGAAGAATTAGATGAAGCAATCGGAAAGCGACTTGCACGAGAGCGACGCAAATGGGAACGCGAACAAGCAGCCAAAACCCCTCCGATCGAATTAGACTCTGAAGTCCAATACGACGCTGCCACGGTAATGCAAAAAGCTAAAGAGCTTGTGAAACATGAACGTGAACAGGAAGAAGCTGCCCGAATTGCTGAAGCTTATTATGAAAAAGAAGAGGTAGCCCGAGGTAAGTACGCTGACTTCGAACAAGTCGCGTACAATAACAGGGTGCCGATCACTCCCGTAATGGCTGAGGTAATTCGTGCTTCTGATGTTGGCCCTGATATAGCTTATCACTTGGGTGTAAATGTCAAAGAAGCCGATCGCATTTCCCGTTTACCTGATTTTTTGCAAGCAAAAGAAATCGGTCGAATCGAAGCCAAATTGGCGGCGACTCCTCCAGTGAAAAAGTCAACGTCTGCACCTGCACCTGTGAACCCGGTGACGGCTCGGTCGGCTAACACTCCGTCTTATGACACGACAGATCCTCGTTCTGTCGTGTCTATGAGTACATCACAATGGATTGAAGCCGAACGCCAACGCCAGATTCGGAAGTGGCAAGCACAGCCAACTCGTTAATGTAAAGGAATTTATTTCATGTCTAATTCGCTTCTTACCATTGATATGATCACTCGAAAAGCTCTAGAAATTCTAGAGAATAATCTTGTGATTACTCGCAACGTAAATCGTCAATATGACGACAGCTTCGCTGTTGAAGGCGCTAAAATCGGTTCTACTTTGCGTATTCGCCTCCCGGACCGCGCTTTGGTTACTGATGGTGCTGCTTTGGAAACTCAAGATGATAACGAACAGTACACTACGTTGTCGGTCGCTTCTCAGAAGCACATCGGCATAAATTTTACTTCTGCTGAATTGACGATGCAGTTAGATGATTTTGCTGAACGCGTACTTAAACCTCGTATCAGTCAGTTGGCTTCTTCTATCGATGCTGACGTTGCTAACGCGTATAAAACGATCGGTAATTCTGTAGGCACCCCCGGCACCACTCCCGCCACTTCGTTGGTTTTGTTGCAAGCCCAGCAGAAGCTGAACGAAAATGCTGCCGTGATGTCTCCGCGTTACGCCACTGTGAACCCTGCTGCCAATGCTGGTTTGGTTGAAGGTATGAAGGGCTTATTCAACCCTACTGATACCATTTCTCGCCAGTTCAAAAATGGCATGATGGGTACTGGTGTTTTGGGTTTCGATGAGATCAACATGTCTCAATCGATCAAACAATTCACTACTGGCACTCGCGGCGCTACGGGGAACACGACTTCTGCTGCTGTGACTTCTGAAGGCGCGACTAGTATTGCGTTAACTGTCGGGTCTGGCGTCACTGTGAAAGCTGGTGATGTATTTACAGTAGCTGATTGTTACTCTGTGAATCCGCAGACCCGTGAATCTACTGGTTCGCTGTTCCAATTCGTGGTTTTGGCGGATGCAACTGCTGTCAGTACTGCTATTACTGTGACCGTGGCGCCGATTTACTCATCTGCCCACGCTTTGGCTACTGTTGATTCGTTGCCGGGCAATAGCAAGACTGTGGTGTTTTTGGGTTCTGCGTCTACCCAGTATGCCCAAAATTTAGTCTATCACAAAGATGCTATCACGTTCGCTACCGCTGATTTGCTTTTGCCGCAGGGTGTAGATATGGCAAGCCGCGCTGTACATAATGGCATTAGTCTGCGGATCGTGCGGCAGTATGACATCAACAACGACCGTATGCCGTGTCGTATTGACGTTCTCTATGGCTACAGTACGATCCGGCCACAGATGGGATGCCGTTTGTGGGGCTAAATCGAAATAAAGCTTTTCTTTGTAACGTTTTTAAAGGAAAACATTATGGCTATTTCTAATGGTGCAGGCGGCCAGCAAATTGGTTCTGGAAATCCTGCTGAAACACTTTTGGGCCGTTTGGCCGCTCCTCAAACTGCGACCTCTACTGCGACTCTAACTGCGGCCCAAGTTACCGGCAACTGGCTAGTAGCTAACCCGTCCACATCTGCTGCGACTTATACGTTGCCTACCGGTGCTTCGATTGATAATGCTGTTCCTAATGCCTCTGTTGGTAGTACGTTCGAATTGAACCTGGTGAACACGGGTACTTCGTCCGGTACGGTGACTTTAGCAACTGCTACCGGCATCACTGACGGCGGCAATGCTTTTGTCGCTGTGGCGATCACTTCCAGTGCGCTATTCCGGTTTCGCAAAACTGGCGATGGTGCTTGGGCAGTGTACAAAGTAGCTTAATTTATCAACAACACGAAGCCCCTACGGGGGCTTTTTAATCATGCCTGTTATCTATCTCAAGCACCCAGTCCATGGCGCTAAAGTCGCGAATCTAGAAATGGAAGCCAAGTATGACGAGCAACACGGGTGGGTGCGATATGTTCCCACTGAGGCGATCGTACCGAGCAACAAAGCTCAAGTGAATCAGTTAACCACTCTTAAATCCACTGATAAGGTGCCGACTAAAAACGAGGGTTAGCCTATGTCTACCGCTGGCGATCAAATCAACCGCGCGCTTCGTTTGTTGGGCGTATTGGGTGAGGGTGAAACTCCTTCCGCAGCCACTTCACAAGATGCTCTGGTTGCTTTTAACCAAATGGTCGATTCGTGGAGTATTGAGCGATTAGCCATATATAACACTATTGATCAGGTGTATACATGGCCTACTGGTAAAACAACGCGCCATCTTGGTCCCACAGGCGAATTTGTCGGCGTGCGCCCAGTGTTATTGGATGATTCTACGTATTACCGAGACCCGGGTACGAATGTTAGTTTCGGTATTAAATTTATCAACCAACAACAGTATGATGGGATCGCAGTAAAGACAGTGACTTCAACTTATCCACAGGTTATGTGGATAAATATGGAGCATCCGAATATTTCGATGACTATTTACCCGAAACCGACTCGGGAGTTGGAATGGCATTTTATTTCAGTCGAAGAACTGGCGCAACCTGCTACTTTAGCCACAGATTTGACGTTCCCCCCTGGATATTTGCGTGCGTTCACGTATAATTTAGCGGTGGAGATTGCTCCGGAATTTGGTGTTGATCCGCCGCCCGAAGTTAAACGCATCGCGATGACATCTAAACGAAACATTAAACGCGTCAATAGCCCGGATGATGTGATGTCGTTGCCGTATTCGCTTGTAGCGACCCGCCAACGATTCAATGTATATGCTGGCAATTACTGATGAAAACTCCGATTCTCGGTTCGTCTTATGTTGCTCGTAGCGTCAACGCCGCTGATAATCGGATGGTGAATCTGTTCCCTGAAATCATTCCAGAGGGTGGAAAAGAGAATGGGTTTTTAAACCGCGCCCCTGGTTTACGTTTGCTCCGAACTGTGGGCACCGGTCCTATTCGTGGATTGTGGGCGCATCAAACCAATGGTGCAGATTTCTACGTTGTGTCGGGCACAGAGTTTTATAAGATGACTGCCGTGGATGCCGTGCCCATTAAGCTTGGTAACGTAACTGGTACTGGGCCGGTAAGTATCGCGGATAATGGTACTCAACTGTTTATCGCCTGCAATCCAGACGGGTTTATTTATAACGAAACTACAAAAGCATTTACCCAAGTCACTGATCCGGATTATCCCGGCGCTGTGACTGTCGGTTATTTAGATGGCTATTTTGTATTTAATGAACCTGATAGCCAACGCATTTGGATCACACAACTACTTGATGGCACTCAAGTAGACGCATTAGACTTTGCGAGCGCCGAAGGTTCTCCAGACAACTTAGTGGCTCTAATTGTAGACCACCGTGAAGTTTGGTTATTTGGCTCCGATTCGGTAGAAGTTTGGTATGACGCAGGGCTGGCTGATTTTCCACTTACACGGATCCAAGGTGCGTTCAATGAAATCGGGTGTGTGGCGCCGTATTCGGTAGCTAAACTTGATAATGGCTTGTTTTGGTTAGGCGCCGATGCCCGTGGCCAAGGTATTGTTTACCGAGCCAATGGGTACACAGGGCAGCGGGTATCTACTCATGCTATCGAGTACGCAATCGCTCAATATGGTGACATTAGCGACGCTTTAGCCTATACTTATCAACAAGAAGGTCACGCGTTCTACGTTTTAATATTTCCTAGCGCTGACGCTACTTGGGTTTATGATGTATCGACTCAAGCGTGGCATGAACGAGCTGCATTTGAAGATGGTACGTTTACTCGCCACCGGTCGAACTGCCAATGTAATTTTGGGGGCATAACCATTGTAGGTGATTACAAAAACGGAAACATCTACGCCTTCGATTTGAATGTTTACATCGACAACACGACACCGCAAAAATGGTTACGGTCTTGGCGGGCATTACCTTCAGGTCAAAATAATCTAAAACGAACCGCACATCATAGTTTGCAATTGGACTGTGAAACGGGCGCGTTTTATGACCCGAATTTAAACACAGAGATATTGGCCGAGGTTTATGGCCCCGATTTGAACACAGCATTGCTAACTGAAGACTTAGAGTTCATCATAACTGAGTTAGGTGATTACTTAGTACAAGAATCCGATTCGGTCGATCTGAATTTCGAGTTATCGAGCAAAGTCGTGGGACCCATCATCACTGAATCGGGTGAATATCTGGTGCAAGAAATTAACCCAAGTAGCTTTACTGATCAAGCGTACATCATGTTGCGGTGGAGTGACGATGGAGGCCATACCTGGAGTAATGAGCACCAGGCACCCATGGGTGCCACAGGTGAGTATTTTAAACGAGTGTTTTGGCGCCGTTTAGGCATGACGCAAAAATTGCGTGATCGAGTGTATGAGATATCGGGCACCGATAACGTAAAAATCGCCATCATGGGTGCCGAGTTGATTATCAGTGGTACAAACGCTTAACTCGATGGATCTTACTCAAATTCCAAGCAGTCGAGTTTCGTTTATCGATGAACGAACGGGGCTAATGTCGCGTGAGTGGTATCGGTTTTTCATTAATATGTTCACGTTGTTAGGTAGTGGATCAAATGTGACTTCTTTAGCTGATCTACAGGTTAATCCACAGTCATACGACACCATAGATGTTACAAATAGTGCAGTTGCTCAAGCTCAATTAATGGGGGGTACGTCACTATCTACGGATTACATCTCGGAAATGGCGAAACGGGTAGAAGCTTTAGAAGTCGTGCCGTTGACCCAGCCATTCCATACGCGAACTGCGTACGGCTCTTTTTACGACACGACTACGCAAACCGCCGCTGCCATTAACACAGCTTATGCGATGACGTTCAACACGACTGATTTGTCACTCGGCGTCACGATAGGCTCTCCTACTTCTCGGGTCTATGTAGACACTGGGGGCACGTACAACATTCAATTTTCGGCTCAACTTGATAAAACAACGTCCCCCGTGGGATTAATTTACATCTGGCTACGGATCAATGGGGCGGATGTGACTTACTCCGCTACTCAAATCCGCATTCAAGGTAATAACGCTGAGGCCGTAGCAGCATGGAATTTTCTTGCTCATCTCAATAGTGGTGATTACTTTGAACTGATGTGGAGCGTAGATGACAACGCTATTCGAATCGTGTCCAGCGGGGCGGCGGCCCCAGTACCTGGAATCCCGTCGGTGATTTTGACAGTCAGCGACAATATTAGTACGTAAATGTAACATGAAGGATGACCGATGGCCACTGCTCTTACTCTTTCAGCGAAACAACAGTTTTTTGATGACAATGGCGACCCTTTGGCCGGCGGTAAATTGTATACTTACGCTGCTGGAACTACTTCGCCTCTTGCTACTTATGTTAGCTCCACGGGCGGTACGGCCAACACTAACCCAATCATTTTAAATACCCGGGGTGAAGCCGATGTGTGGTTAGGCGTAGGCACCTACAAATTTAAATTAACGACAGCTGCCGGTGTAGAGATTTGGACTGTCGACAATATCCCCGGTGCTTCCGCATCTTAAGTTTTAGTTATAAAGTAAAGGAGTAGCCCGCTATGTTTCAGAAGTACGATGGATCGCTTAGTTGTTTCGGTGTTCATTTCTACAAAGGCACGCATTCAGGTTTTCCTGGGGTATATAATCGGGTAGTACGGTGGTTAGATAGTGGGCCATATTCCCATGTTGAATTAACTTTCAGCGACGGCATGAGCGCGAGTAGCTCCTATATGGACAGGGGGGTACGCTTTAAACAAATTATTTTCGATGAAGATAAATGGGATTTCAGGCCACTGCCGTTAAAACTTGAGTCCGTCGCTAAGAATTGGTTCCAAACGCACCTTGGTCGACCTTACGATTTGCTTGGGAATATTCACTTCATTGATGGCTTTGTCCGACACGATGAGGATTCATTTTTTTGTAGTGAAGCTATCGCTGCTGCTCTTGGTATGCCAGACGCTTGGCGACATACTCCGAATAGTCTCGCTGGAATCGTAGATTGGTTTTGGGAAACGGCCTAATAAGGGAAAACAAAATGACGCAAGAGCAAATAGAGATTGAAAGAAAAAACCACCCAGTATGGACGGCTGTGAACGAGTTAATCATGCGAACTATTCCCCCATTGCTAGTAGCGGTGACCATCGGCGTTTCATCTGCCGCTTGGAGTGTGTATTCGTCTGTTTCAAAATTAACAGATGCGACGGCCAGAAATGAAAAAGAAATTGCTGAATTGCGAGCGAAGTTAAACGCAGTCGAAAAAAATTCTTTCACTCAAGACCAACTGCTGGGGCTGTTAAAGCGCATAGAACAACAATTGCAGATCGTACTTCTGCAAAGCGGCGTGAAAACCCAAATAAAGATAACACCATAAATCTATTTTAGGGGAATGAAATGACAGTTACTGTTAAAGTGCTCATCCCGGCTAAAATCGCCGAATCAGTCCAAACTACTCAATACACCGCTACGGGCGTGACCACAATTATTGATAAATTCACTGCTACGAACTATTCATCTACTGCGGCCACGATAAGTGTGAATTTAGTTACAGCTGCTGACACTGCTGGCAACCAGAATCTGATCACCAAAACCAAGACGTTACAGCCAGCAGAAACTTATACATTCCCCGAGATCGTGGGCCAAGTGTTGGCCGCGTCAGGATTTATCTCTACGATTGCGGGTACGGCCACATCAATAAATATCCGCGCTAGTGGACGTGAAGTGACATGATGCAAGTATTCTACGGTAAAGGGTTTCAAGTCATTACCCCGCATGAACGGGTTAGAAATCTTCAACGAAAACTATCCGAATTACCCCAATATCAACCTGAAACTGAGCATTTCTTTCATGGTGGAATGTATTGTAGAAAAGTATTTCGGCACGCCGGGGTTTTAGTAGTCGGCGCGGCCCATAAAAAAGAGCATTTTTATCTCATCGTGTCTGGTACGGTCAAAATAACGAGCGGCGATGGCGCTGCACAAGAAGTCACTGGGCCATATTTATTTCTTAGTAAGCCTGGAACTAAGCGCGCAGTGTACGCTCTCACGGATACCGTATGTATGACGTTTCACTTGACTGATGCCGTAACGGTTGAAAGTGCTGAAGCCGAATTGGTTGACACAGACCCCGAATCGATGTACAATCCGGGAAACGTAGCCAAACATCAACAATTAGAGGTGTCACTATGACTTTTTGGGTGGCCGCTGCAGTCGTCGGTAGCTCTATGATCGGCGCAAATGCCTCTAGCCGGGCTGCGTCTACTCAGGCAGACGCAGCTAATCGTGCGGCGGATCTACAGTACCAACAATGGAAAGAATCTGTTGAACTGCAGAGACCATGGTTAGACGCTGGTCAAAACGCTCTAGCGAAGTTGTCATCCGCTGCCGATTACACGCCATTCACGATGAAAGAATTTCAAGCCGACCCCGGTTACTCGTTCCGCCTGAGCGAAGGGCAAAAGGCACTAGATCGTCAGGCTGCCGCTCGCGGGGGCTTGATTTCCGGGTCTGCGCTCAAGGCTGCGCAACGATACGGCCAAGAAATGGGGTCACAAGAATATACGAATGCATTTAATCGCTACCAGACTGAACGTCAAGCGCGCCTCGGGCCGCTACAATCATTGGCCGGTGTTGGCCAAACCACCGCCCAACAAATAGGTCAATCAGGACAAATGATGGCGAACAATGTAGGTGAGGCGTATCAAAACGCCGCCAACGCCCGCGCATCCGGGTATATCGGTAGTGCAAACGCTATCACAAGCGGTTTAGGTACTTATTTAGGGTATAACCAAAGTCAAAATTACCTAAGTATGTTGCGCCCAGGCGGGGGGTAAGAGTAGCTATGCCAATTAACCCCTCTATCGCTCTTTCAGGTAAGCCAATTGAGATAGCCGATCCGTTAGCTCAATATGGTAAAATCGTTCAAATTCAAGCCGCACAAAATCAAAATGCCTTATCGCAGTATCAGCTATCCGCCGCCAGACAAAATGAAACGTCTAATAATGCTTTAAATGCCGCCTACAGTGCTGCTTACGACCCGGCCACAGGAAAGATCGATATCGGTAAATTGCGTCAATCCATCGCCCAGTCCGGGATCGGCTCTAAATTACCCGCAATTGAAAAAACATTGTCCGAGCAAGAAACCGCGCAGTTAAAACGCGAAAAAGTGTTTAATGACTTAGTGGGAAAGCGGTTACAACTAAGCCGCCAAGGGCTAGAAGGTGTAACAACCCCGGAACAATTCATTGCTTGGCATCAATCTAATCATTCTGACCCGATTTTGGCAGAATACTTCAAACAGCGTGGTGTCACCGCCGAGCAATCTAAACAACGAATAGAAACACTGATTCGCTCGCCGGGGGGGTTTGAGCAGTTGCTACGTGAATCGAAAGTAGGCACTGAAAAAGCCCTAGAAAACCATTTCGTCACTCAGAATTTAGGCGCCACTACTCAAGTACAATCAATACCAAAATATGGCCCTGGAGCTGCTTCTGTAGTCCCCGGCTCAGCCGCTGCCATGACGCCGACTCCCGATGCAGTGCTGGCGCATGAAGATCGAGTAAAGCGCCTGGCTAAAGAGGCGGAAACCGGCGATTTTTCACAAGACAGTGTAGATTTAATGGCGCAGGTTTATCTACAAACAGGCACTCTTCCTCCGTTGGGGATCGGTGCGACCAAAGTGCGGCAACGAATCATTGACCGCGCCGCCGGTATTGGTATGAGTGAAAAAGGCCAAACCGCAGAAGAAGCAGCAAGTAGTGTTAGAGATGCGAAAACTAATATCGTAGGTGAACGGTCATTTATCGCTAAAGAGGGCCGTAGTGTGCGCGCTCATAATGTTCTCATCGGCCATCTAGACACATTAGAACAAGCAGCACAGGCGTTGCAAAACGGCAATATCCGCGCATTCAATATGATCGGCAATGAGATCCAAAAACAACTAGGCGCTCCTGCCCCAACTAGCTTTGATGCTGTTAAAAAGATCGTGGGTGATGAATTAGTTAAAGCCATCCAAGGTAGCGCGGGCGCTGTATATGACCGCAAAGAAATCGCCGGGTCTATCGACCGAGCAAACAGCCCGCAACAGCTATCTGCTGCTATTGCTAGATTTAAGAAACTCGGCATGGATCAGCTGGAAGGTTTAGAGCAGCAATACCGATCTGCTAGTGGAAAGACCGACTTTAAAGATCGATTTTTAACGGCTAAAACCAAAGAAAATTCCAGTGTCGCCGCTCCTGCTGCCATGTCACCGCAGGATAAACAGGCGTTAGATTGGGCGAATGCTAATCCGAATGATCCTCGCGCTGCTGAAATTAAAGCCCGTTTGAAAGTAAAATGATGGCTGACTTCGACCCAGACGCGTACCTCAAAGGGAAAACCTCTACATCAACTGCGTTTGACCCGGGTGCGTATCTCAAAGGGAAAACCTCTACATCAACTGCGTTTGACCCAGATGCGTATCTCAAAGGAAAGGCCATCCCCCATCAGTCAGAAGTGTCTATTGGGCGCCAAATCCGAAATGTCGTGGGGCCTACG
>Ga0114968_10003009_pt1 | contig 12743 bp, 11 predicted proteins | sample M_130807_EF_Meta_FD_87020 | JGI IMG/M metagenome (GOLD analysis project Ga0114968, IMG submission 87020) | Freshwater microbial communities from Lake Montjoie, Canada to study carbon cycling - M_130807_EF_MetaG | ecosystem: Environmental > Aquatic > Freshwater > Lake | place: Lake Montjoie... | reverse complement strand
TACGGTCAGTATGGTCAGTACGGTCAGTACGGTCAGTACGGTCAGTACGGTCAGTATGGTCAGTACGGTCAGTATGGTCAGTATGGTCAAACTAGTAGACCTGCATCTACTGCTTATGTTTCTTCTCCCTACTCACCCACCTCCTCAACTACTTCAACTACCGGTGCTGCGCTAGGTGGTTTATCAACTTCTAAATACACCACAACTCCAACTCAACAAGTACCGAGCGCCACAGTTCCTTATAATGTTGTTGGTTCAACTCAACCTAGTAGTACAACATTAGCTTCAAATTCTTCTTATGTAGCACCCGCCTCGTCAAACGCGGCGCTATCTGGTAGCGCAGGAACTGTTAAATTTACCACAGGTACTAACACCTCGGGCACCTCTGCTAATGGTGTTACCAGCGCTTTACAAGATGCGATTAATGCATTAGCATCAACTGGTGGAACTTTAAATGTAAATGTCGCTGGATCATCTTCAAGTACGGGAAACGCATCGAGTAATCAGGCACTAGCTGGTGCTAGAGCTAACACCGTAGCAGAGGCTATAGCTGCAGGTCTAACAATTCCACCTGGAGTAACCGTCAATCTAGTTACAACCGGTACAGTTGCTAATACAACTTCAGCAACCGCTCAAAACGCTAAGGTAACATTTAGTGGAACGGCTAACGCCCCATACTCTCAATACGCTCAGTATGGTCAATATGGTCAGTATGGTCAGTATGGTCAATATGGTCAGTATGGTCAAACAAACCCACCGGAAGACCCACCAGTACCTCCAGCAAACCCTTACTCACAATACGGTCAGTATGGTCAGTATGGTCAGTATGGTCAGAGCAATCCAACTTCGATACCTTACTCTCAGTACGGTCAGTACGGTCAGTACGGTCAGTACGGTCAAACCAACGTACCGGTGATACCAAAGAAGCCAAGACCCAGCTAAATAAAATTAGAAAAATATTTCAAATGAAATCTTCTCACTCGAAATTTTTGTGATGCATTTGTAAAATGAAATTAAGATAAATTGTACCAATGAAACGAGATCAATTAATAGCGTAACAAATAACGCAAACTAAAAAATTCCTAAAATATTATTTCATAAAAACATGGTTATTAATATTACTAATTACAATAAAGAAAAACCAACTATATTGATTAAATAATTATTATTAAAGATTCCTAAAATTTAAAAGGTATAGTTTTAGAAGTTAAAGGAGTAATTAATGCTTAAAAATAATAGTAGCAAAATAGTCTTTTGTATATTAATAACTACAATATTAGCATCAGGATACCCAGCTCATGCAAAAACCCAACCATCTAAACCTGCACCAGCAAAATACGGTCAGTACGGTCAGTATGGTCAGTATGGTCAGTACGGTCAGTACGGTCAGTATGGTCAGTATGGTCAGTACGGTCAGTATGGTCAGTATGGTCAGTACGGTCAGTATGGTCAGTATGGTCAAACTAGTAGACCAGCATCTACTGCTTATGTTTCTTCTATCTACTCGCCTACCTCGTCGTCCATCACCACAACAGGCGCCGCTTTAGATGGTTTGGCAGCTTCACAATATACCACAACCCCAACTCAAATAATACCCTCAACCGTAGTACCTTATAATATAGTAGGTAATACCAAAGCTAATGGAACTGCTTCACCAGTAGCAACAGAATCAGCCGGTAAGGTACTTTTTACAACTGGAAGTAACGCATCGGGTACCACAGTGGATCCAATAGTAGATAAGATACAAGCCGCGGCCGATAGTATGTCCACAAATGGTGGTATTCTAATAATTGATGTAACAGGAAGTGCAGGTAACTCTGGAAACCTAAATAATAATAATAAATTAGCAGGAGGAAGAGCAGTTACAACAGCTGATATGATATTGGATGGCATAGTAGTGCCTCCTGGTGTAACAATTCAAATCAATGTAATCAATGGGGGCGTGAGTAACTCGAAAAACCAAGCCGCCGCGCAATCCGCTACAGTTAAATTTGGAACTTTACCAAACTATGGTCAATACGCTCAATATGGTCAGTATGGTCAGTATGGTCAAAGCAATCCTACTAACATTCCTTACTCTCAATATGGTCAGTATGGTCAGTATGGGCAGAGTAATATCCCAACACCAAGCACCGCTGTTGGGACTACGGTTACCACAGGAGTTGTAAAAAAGATACCACCTTACTCTCAATACGGTCAGTACGGTCAGTATGGTCAGTATGGTCAAAGCGGACCGCTACCTGAACCACCAACCGTGCAACCAACCAAACCACCAGTTCCACCAGTTAATCCTTACTCTCAATATGGACAATATGGTCAGTATGGTCAGTATGGTCAAAGTAACGTAGGGCAACCACCTTACTCTCAATATGGTCAGTATGGTCAGTATGGTCAGTACGGTCAGACCAACGTACCCGTGATTCCAAAGAAGCCTAGACCTAGCTAAGCATAAAAGGGCAAAAAAATATCCCTGAAGAGGATATCTTCAGGGATATTTCACATTTAAGCTGTCGCTTTAATAGCATCAATATTTGCTATTCATAAGATCGTATTATCCTGTAGATCAGCGATAATGTATATAGTAAACCATGCTATAGATTAACATGTTAATAATATTATTCCAACTATTAAATATAATGCAAGTACGTAGTTAAAATAATCAAATTTTTACAAGTTACAGAGTAAACCAAAGTGGTATGCCGATACCAACTAAGTTTGGAGAGTAAAGTTATGGAGAAAAAATACGGCGCTCTCACCAATGAACAATTTCTTCGCCTTTCAGGTCAAAAATCTAATATCGCTTATGTAAAAGCTTTAATTAACGATCTACTCCTGATTCATGAAAAACCTTGGGACAAGGAGACGCTTGAAGCCTTAAGACGCCAAATACAATTTATAGAGATATCCTACCCTCTTCCTGAGATAGAATTAACCGATAAGGAACGTAACTTTCTGAGCGTCTCTATAACAAGAGATATCTATCAAATACTACGTAAAGAAATTAGCGCTTATGAAAGAATCTCCTATAAAAATCTCTTAACGATTTTAGAGGAAACAAGAGCGCTCTGGCTAGAACTTAGCCGTGTTCACGCTTACTCGATCAACACCCTCTACCATCCCTTACTTCAACCTGAAGTTATTACCCATGATTTGGCTAGCCGCATTCAAGAAGATTTATTAACAAAAGATTCCTCTGTAGCGCTCGATAACTTGCTCTACAACGCTAAACATATCTGTGAGATTAGAGCCCTCTTGAGATTCAAAGGGATTGATCCAGATCTTTTAGCCTCTTAATAAATTTATATATTAAAAGAGAGTTAACTTTAAAGCAAAACCAATGAGGATACCAATAACGGTTCCTGAAAGGTGGGTAAGGTGACCAATCTTTGAATTACCTTTAGATAACTGATAACTTACCAGCATGAAGATTAATAAAAATACTGGCCCCGGTAAGAAGATCGGAAGAAAAATTATCCCCATTGAAAGTTTAGGGTAAAGCACTACAACTAGTGCTAGCAATGCACTAATAGCTCCTGATGCGCCTACTGCATAGTAATCACCTTTTTTATACTTCAAATCAGGAACGCTTGCTCCTATGGTAGCCCCAAGATAAATTAGGAGAAATAAACTCCCCGCATGGCTCGTATTATTCTCTAAAGCATGATAGAGGAAAGGCGCAAAATTATAGAAAGCAAAACCATTAAAAAGTAAGTGAACAAAATCAACATGTAGAAAGCCATGCGTAAGTAGACGATAATACTCGCCCTGTTCTAACACTCGGCGCTTATCCAAAATCGCATTTTGTGAAAGCTCGTTATTATTAAAAGCTGAAAAAGATAAAAATAGTGTCAAACCAAAAATAAACCATACTGGTGAGACTAAGTTTACTTTAAAGTTGCTAAAGGACTCTCCAAGGTAGTAAAGCCAAATAATTCCCAGAGCGAAAGAGAATACTGCCTTATTATTAAAGAACTTCATCTAACTATTATTACATAAAATAAGAAAAGAACATTTATTTAGTAGTTAACAAAAATTAGCCCAGCTAGTAAAATAAATACCGTAGTGTACGCTCGTTTTACAAACCTAAACTTTGAACAATATAGATGCTCTAACTGATTCTCTTTGCACCATTTCTTTAAAACTCTATCAGGATTGACTCCAGTACCTAGATTAAAGATTTTAAATAAGGGAAGATCATTACTCGAATCACTAAAGATATGCGCTTTAGAAAAATTCTCCGCTTTAATTAAAGCTCTAACTTGCCGCTCTTTTCCTTCTCCGTGGCAAAATCCTTCCACTAACTTACCATCATACTTTCCATCCACCACGCTCATCTCAGTAGAAAGCAGGAAATCAAAGCCCAATCTTTCCTTAAAAATAATCGCCAACTCTCTAGGCGCTGACGTAGCTAATACTAATTTTCTTCCAAGTACTTTCTCTTTAGCGATTACCGTTAAAATCTTCTTATATACTAATTTATTGAACTTAGGCTCAATAATCAGTCTGACATCTTTTTCGAACTCTTCGGGACTTTTTCCTGATAAAATTGAAAGAGCATTCTCAGTAAAACGATCCAAATCCTCTCGGTGCATCTCTTTGGCTAGAAATAGATTCCAAAAATATTTATGAGCATAGCGGAGTAACATTAGAATTGGTAATTTCCCGCGAATTAACATCCCCCAAAGAAGAGTAATGGTAGTGGCCCGCTTCGTAATGGTACGATCTAAATCAAAAACAGCAATTTCCATAAACCTTACTGTTAGGGTAAAACCACCTAATGTCCTACTACTATTCTCAAATATAGCGCAAATTACTATTTTATAGCACTATCAAAGTTGTGGTTAAAAACTATAAAATACAAATCTTAAGAGGACTATCTTTGCTTTTAGTAATGGGTTTCCACTTTAATTTACCTTTATTTACTAATGGTTACATTGGTGTAGATATATTTTTAGTGATCTCCGGCTTCCTCATAACCGGTAAAATTGTCGACTCAGGTTACCAGATAAAAAATTTCTATCTTAAGCGCATTACCCGTCTGGTTCCAGCCTTAACTTTTAACCTAGCATTTTTTTCTACGCTTTACTATTTTATCAATAAAAAAATCTTTACCGATATTAATGCTCTGGAAGGTATCTATGCTTCACTTCAACTAACCAATCTCAGGCTATTTACTCAAGCCAACGACTATTTTAAGAGTGAGGTTCTCAACCCGTACCAGCATCTCTGGTCATTGGGTTTGGAGGAGCAATACTACATCCTCTGGCCTCTCCTACTACTACTTTTATTAAAATTTACTGAAAAAAATAAAATAAAAATAATTTTAGTGCTAATCATTATTTCGCTAACCGCTTACCTTATGCTCTCTTCACCGGCTTTCTACTATTTCCCTTTTACTAGATTCTGGGAACTTTCAGTAGGAAGTCTGCTATACTTTACCTCCACTAAAATAAAAGATAGGTATCGGCTAAATTCTAGAATAGTACCCTTCTCGCTTATACTGATTATTATGGTAACTATAGCACCAGTATCCACCAAAGGGGCCCAAGTAATAGCCGTACTTATGGCCTTAAGTTATCTTCACCTCGTATCCACCTCGCCCTCACTGCCCGGTCAAAATAAGTTAACCTTAAACTTTAGTAAAATTTTGAGTAAAATTGGTGACATGAGTTATAGTTTATACCTAGTGCACTATCTTGTACTAATACTAGTGCTAAAAGTCTTAGAAATTAATGTACTACCCTTAGGTTTATCACTCTTTACTATTACCTTGACCTTCCTCTTCAGTTACCTATCTTATAAAATCGAAGTATATTGTAATAAACCCGTCTATTTCACTAAGATTGTCGCTTTACTACTAGCCAGCACTCTCGCCTTCTTTCTAGTTTTTATGCCCCTCCTCTTTACTCCTAAATTTACTATAACCACAACACCTAGCAATGAGAAAGAGTTAAGCCAAATAATAAAAAACTCTATTAACTACTCCCCAACTGAGTTGGTAGTTAATAATCGTCCTTCATTAAATCAACTAGCTCAGGAAAGAAGCTATTTCCCAACTACCTTTAACTGCCCTAATGGAGTTTATGCGTGTAACATACCTGAAGATAAAGCAACCGCAAAGAAACAAAAACGGATATTGATCTATGGAGACTCGCATGCACAAATGTGGTGGCCAGCGCTCTTTAAATCAGCAACTGAGAATAAATTTAACGCTTACTTAATTTTTAAAGGCGGTTGCCCTCCCGCCCCAATCTATAAAGGTAATATCAAAAATGGGGATCTAGGCACCCTTCAGTCGATGGAAATCTGTAATATCGCCTATGGGAAAAATATTAGGCTAATCCCAACTTTGAAACCAGACCTCCTTCTTATTACCGGTTCTCATAAAACCGCTACCTGGATCGAAAATTTTCAGACTACCCTTACAAATTTACAACCCTATCAGAGTAAGATGGTATATATAAAAAATATCCCGTACCCTAGAGAAGATATCATCGATTGCTACTACCAAAACCCAATTAAAACCAATAATTGTCCGACAAAGTACTTACACGATGAAGATAGTTTTGTCAACGAGCGGTTAAGAGAAGATACAGTGATAAGTAAAAATAAGATTAAATATATCTCGGTAGATAATCTAACTTGTGGAGAGACAATCTGCCCTGGAGTGGTTGATCATGTTTACGTTTACCTGGATCGCTTCCATATCTCTACAAGTTACGCTGAATATGTCTCTCAGTTATTTATGGATAAGGTTTGGTACATCTCAAAATGGACAATCCCAAAAGTAGCTAATTCCGATGAAAGTATAGATGATCTAATCAAAAAATAAACACAAATAAACACAATGAGTAGTATTTAAACTATGGCTCAACGACACCTAAGGTTAGATAGTAATGCTATGGCCTCAGAAAAAGTAAGAAAAGTGCAAGATCTACGGAGATCAAACTCTGCAACCGCCCATGATGCTCGTCCAAACCGCGAACGAAGTAGAGGGGACTCAAAAAGAAAGGCAATTAAGCAAAATATTAAGGATATAGAAAAAAAGTGAATTAAATGTTTATAATTTTTCCATTGAAAACTTTTAATTACCATAGAATTAAGCCGATAATAGTAGGAGAGTATAGGAGAATACTAAAATGTTTAACCATTTAAGAAATCTTAAGAAGAATACCTTTATATTTCTAATACTTGGAATAGCGCCCTACATACTAAACCCTATTGCAAGAAGTTTTGAACATATTAGCTTCACTGGTATGAACCCACAAAATTTTGATTCTCTTTACTCCTACCTTCCGGTAGCGACTTTACTAGGGGTAGTTGGATTAGACTATAATTTAATCAAAAACTATAGTAGTAGTTTAAACCAGAGATCTTTGATAATAAAAACATTTTTGCTTACCATTTTAGGAACAGCTATAACTGGCTCCATGTACGCCTACTACTATTCTCCAATATTACCAAAGCTCTCCCTTATAATCGCAGTAGTATTGATAGCTATATTTTCGGGTATAAATATTATTATAAATAGTATTATTTTGAAATCAGAACGTTATTTAATATATTTTATAAGTATATTTTTTTATATAGTTGAGAGTTATCTTCTCCGCCAATTAATTAGTAGTTGGGATTATAGCCAAATATACTATCAAGTCCTAAGCGGTTTATTCGGTCTAATATTTGGAATTATAATGATATTAATATTTATTAGACCCAATCATCAGAGCTACAGTATGGATTTCGCCTTCCTCGAGATGATCACCTTCTGGGTTTATGCTAATTTAATATCATCGCCTTTCTCCTTAACGCCTAAACTGGCAGGAAAATTTGTTAAAGGTAACTCAGAGATGATAACTTCTTACGGAGTACGCTATATAACCATATACTTCATGCTTAGCCATATCATAGTATATCCATTCTTAGTAGAGGTAACTAAACCTAATATGCGCGATGAACCTCGTCCTCTCTTTAAAAGATCCCTACTCTATGGAGCCGTGCTATTTGTTTTGGCTGGAGTGCTCTTAAACATCTTTGCTAATCAGTACTTAACCTACTACCATTTCTCAACTGAACCAGAGAGTATCCTGGTTCTTCGCTTACTAACCCTCGCCGCCCCTCTCTACCTCTTTACAACTCTAGTAAATTGCATCTTTATAGCCCAAGGGGATAAACTCTCCCTACTTCTATCTACACTGATCGCCTTCTTCTTAGTTAATGGCACCGTAGTAGCTACTTCAGGACTGGGCGGTGCCTTAAGTGGTATCGGTTGGCCTTTAGCCTACCTTATCTACGCCCTACTACTCTCGGTCTACCTCTATATGCGGGGAAATTTACATGCAACTAAAGCAAGATCGGATGTTGCTTAGTAACATATTTAACTTGTAAAGTAAGCTTCAATCTTTTATGAGTAATATAACCTCTTTGGTATAATATAGGTATGCAACCCAGACAAACTGTAAAACTAAATTGGCATAAAGTTGCAATTGTACCTATCTGTCTACTCCTTACAACAGGTTGCTCTAATCTTAATACCACCCAAAAACAAACTCCTTCCTACCAAAACTCTATCCTCGCCTTTGCTCAAAAAATAAAGTATAATAAGATTAAAGGTTTAACTACCTATGTAAAACCTATTGCTCATTGTAGCAGTGAATCTATAACCTGTGTCCTACCAGGTGCATTACAAAATTTTCAATCCTACAACTCTTGGGCTAGCGCTTGCCAAGGATATCAAAATTTAGCCCAATTCCTCAATCTATATAATTTCCATTATACTAGCCAAACCTACCAACTCGATCCTAGAAAACTCTATTTAGCACCCGGAGAACCGCTAATTCCAAGCAGTAATCAAGTTGAACTATTTTGTCTCAACCAGACTGCACCCTATCTTTACTTTTCTGGCGATATCTCTAACACTGGGAATCTGCCCATCTACGTGGTAGGGCAACTACACCACCTTCCAGATGGATTACTCCAATTACAACTTAATTTCTATAATAAAAATAGAGTAGTGACAAAATCCTAAATAAATGACATTAAGTAATAACTGAAAGAGGAATAACCTTGACTATAAAAAATATCATCACCTTCATAATCGTATTACCTTTAGCGATCGGCTTGATTCGCAGCATTCGTACCGTAGAACAAGGCAATGTTGCCGTCACTACCATATTTGGTAAGTACCGACGTACTATGCAACCAGGATTACATATTTTAATTCCTTATATTGAAAAAATTCAATCAAGAGTTTCAATTCAAAATCGCTCTACCGAACTAGAGTATCAAGCTATTACTCAAGACCAAGCCAACGTATTTTTTAAAGCGATGATACTTTGGGCGGTAATTGATGGCTCCTCTGAGAACATTCAAAAAGTCGCCTTTAAATTCCGCTCCGAACAAGATTTAAAAACCGCGCTAGAGCGCTCAGTAGAAGGTTCCACTCGAGGGTTAGTGGCTCTAAGAAAGCAATCTGAAATTCTCTCGCTCCGTACAGAAATTGTTAATGAAGTAAAAGAGCAGTTAGACTCAACACTTGCTCTTTGGGGCTACCATCTCATTGATTTACAATTAAATGATATTAGGTTTGATGAGCGAGTGACTAAATCCATGGCCGAGGTAGTGGCCTCGATGAACCTAAAGGCAGCGGCTACCTATGAAGGCGATGCTTTACTAATTAAACGTACCAAAGAAGCTGAGGCTGAAGGCGCTTCTATCCGTATCGCTGCTGAGGCTGAAAAACAAGCCGCTTTACTTAGAGGCGAAGGAGTAGCACTATTCCGCGAAAAAGTATCAAAGGGTTTAAGTCAAGCTGCTAAAGAACTCCAACCTTATGACACCGCCAACCAAATGATCCTATTTTCTATGTGGACTGAATCTATGCAACAAATCGCAGAAAAAGGTAAAGGAAACATTCTCTTTTTTGATGGCTCTACTGAAGGCGCCAGCAACACCTTGAAACAGTTATTGGCCATCTCTTCTGCTCCAAGATTATCGGAATTTGCAGTTGACCTACCAGTTAACCAATCTACCCAAGCGGAAGAGCGCTTTACAAAAGAAATAAATGAAATTAGAACCACCCCAGAACTACCTAAAAATGATGAATATGTAGATCGGGGTTATGACTCTAAACCCAAAGACCGCAAAAACAAAGATACTAGCCAAGATATTGATGGAGAAATCTAAGTATCGATAACTTCCCACCTCAGCCCTAAGCATCATACTAGATGTTTGGGGCTGAAGTATTTTAGGTATAAAAAATCTAAAAAAGTAGCAGCTCTCTTACTCTACTTCTTAAGAATTAACTCCGCCACCTGGAAAGCTTTCTCCAGAGTATTAACTGCTTCTCCTCCATCTTTATGAAGCACTAACGCTATTTCGTTAATTAACGGGCTAGAATACTCATATCCCAACTTGCAACTATCTAGGAGTAGTCCTAGACCTTTATAACCCATTTCATTTTCATAACTATCTAGCAGATTAAAAACTTTCGCACTTACCGGAATAATGATCTCTTCATCAAAAGATTTCGCTCCTAACAAGGTCACTATTAGTGGGGCATCATCCAAAATAAAATCCTCGCCCCCCAGGTTTAAAACGTCACATATGGCCCCAAGTTTTACCAGATAACTCTCTCCCTTTAAACAATCCTCATCAAGAAAGAGTGGTAGCGCTTTAATAAGATCTTGGTAAACAATCGATTCAAAGAACTCACCAACTTTCTCTCGCTCTATATTAATAAGTTTTATATAACTATCTTTTACTAAGACATCGGTATAAAATAATAACTCTTGCATAATTTGGTCTCTAAACTCTAGGTAAGCCTTTACAATAGCTCTTGCCTCATCCTTGGATGATATTTTAGCAGTGATTGCGCTTCGACCTTTACTCATCGGCTCTAGCCCTTTACTCATCGGCTCTAGCAAGGTTTTAGCTCCTATTGCCATCTGTAATTCAAAGTCAATTATACTTGAATGAAGTTCTTGGTAAGAAAAGAGGCATTTATTACAAAGCGCAAAATCTCCTAGTTGGTTAAGCGATAAATCTAACCTTTGAAAATGCTCGCTCTCTTTTGGGGTGTGCACCGGGAAGAGCGCTTGGCTTAAAATTGCATAAAGCGGGTCATTACAATATCCATGTAATACTTTCTCATCACCATTTTGCATAAATGCGAGCACCGGCAACTCATAATTAATCTTAGGCTCAAAAAGAGTTACATCATTAATTAACCGCTGTAGCAGGAGTTCCATAGCTTAATTATAGCATATAAAAAGATAAAAAACAACTCTTTAGCGGTGATTTTAAAGGTAAATAACATCGTTTATTGGTGCACATACTAAAAATATGAAAATAAGAGGAGTGTACTAGGTACTAATCTTCCTTGGTAGGAAAATCTTCTAAGATTACGCTATTAAAGGGTATCCTCGCCCCATCACTAATTTTAATCGGGCCCAGTACCTTAGCCCCAGCCCCGATTATCACATTACTGCCCACTGTTGGGTGACGCTTACCATGCATAAAACGCTTAGCCCCTAGGGTAACGTTATGATAAAGGGTAACATCATCACCAATCTCAGTACTCTCCCCTATAACCACCCCGCTACCGTGGTCAATAAAAAATCTCCTACCGATTAAAGCTCCAGGGTGAATCTCGATCCCCGTTCTCCTTCTCGCCCGATTCGCTAGTATGCGAGCGACCAATTTAAAGCCCTTACCCCAAAGCCAATGAGCTATACGGTGATTCCAGACCGCATGAACCCCAGGATAGGTTAAAAATACCTCTACCTTACTCCTCGCCGCCGGATCTCTCTCTAAAGCGGTTACGAGATCCTCTTTAATAAGTTCAATAATTCTAAAAATTTTCAAAGTTTTAATCCATCAAATCGCTATACAAAACAGTTGAGAGGTAGCGCTCTCCAAAGGAAGCTACTATTACAACTATAATTTGATCCTTGAATTCAGGCCTTAAAGCTATCTTGCAAGCTGCTTCAATCGCCGCCCCTGCAGAGATCCCCACCAAAATACCCTCTTCCTTGGCTACTCTTCTAGCCATAGTTAAAGCACTATCGTTGCTGATATCAATAACCTCATCATAACTATCCAGATTGAGCACCTCAGGTATAAAGTTTGCCCCAATCCCTTGAATAACATGGGGGCCTGGAGCACCTCCATTAAGAATAGGACTAGCTTCTGGTTCTACCGCAAAAATCTTTATCTCACTATTTTTCTCTCTTAAAACTCTAGAAACCCCAGTCATTGTTCCTCCTGTGCCTATCCCAGCTACAAAAGCCTTAACCTTACCCTCAGTGTCCTCCCAAATCTCTAGCGCTGTAGTATCACTATGGATTTTTGGATTAGCTAAATTTTCGAACTGGCGAAGATAAACACCTTCACCAGGTGCAAATCCTGCCGCTAACTCTTCCGCCTTACTAACCGCACCATTCATCCCCAAACCTGCTGGAGTTAAAATTAATTCAGCGCCAAAAGCTCGTAGCAACGCCCTACGCTCCTTGGACATTGACTCAGGCATCGTTAAGATAACCTTGTAACCCCTCGAAGCTCCTACCATAGCTAAAGCAATACCGGTATTTCCGCTGGTAGCTTCAATCAAGGTACCCCCAGGCTTAATCTTACCAGAAAGCTCCGCCTCATCAACCATAGCAATGGCAATACGGTCCTTCACCGAGCTCGTAGGGTTGTAAAATTCCAGTTTAGCGTATACATGAGCGCCACCCACAGGAACTACC
>Ga0114968_10003007_pt1 | contig 12745 bp, 10 predicted proteins | sample M_130807_EF_Meta_FD_87020 | JGI IMG/M metagenome (GOLD analysis project Ga0114968, IMG submission 87020) | Freshwater microbial communities from Lake Montjoie, Canada to study carbon cycling - M_130807_EF_MetaG | ecosystem: Environmental > Aquatic > Freshwater > Lake | place: Lake Montjoie... | reverse complement strand
GGTGAAAATGTGCAGGTTCATGCCCGCAGCCACTTGCAGGGTGCCGCAAATGAAGTCGCTGGCAGGGGTGGCGGCGTAAATCAAACCCTTCTGGCGCAACTTTTCACCGGGCGCAAGCACGCCTGAAATGGGCGCGCTGCCCGACTTGACGATGGAGCCCATGGCTTTTTCGACGATGTTGGACAACCCACCCGATTTGTTGCCCGGTGTGGTGTTGGCGCTGCGGTCGACCGACCCGCGCTGCAAATAGGCGTCGTACCAGGCCATCTCGCGGATCATGGCGTCGGCCACGGCGGGGCTGGCGGCGCGCGCGGTCAACTGGGCGATGCCGTCGCGCACCTCGGTGACCTCTGAGAACATCACCGCGGCACCCGCGCGCACCAGCAAGTCGGTGGCAAAGCCCACCGCCGGGTTGGCGGTCACGCCTGACAACGCATCACTGCCACCGCACTGCACGCCCACCACCAAATCGCTGGCGGGACAGGTTTCGCGCCGCCGCAGGTTGAGCCGCTCCAGGTGCACACGCGCTTGGCGCAAGATGCTGTCGATCATGCTCATGAAACCCACATGGCCCTCGTCTTGCAGGCACACCACGTCCGATGCGGCGCTGGTGGCTGGCTGACGCGCATCGACCAAGGGGATGCTGCCCGGGGGCAACAGGCGATCGGGCTGGAGCTTTTCGCAACCCAAGCTGACCACCATCACCTCGCCGCCAAAATTGGGGTTCAGGCTGATGTGGCGCAGGGTGCGGATGGGAATGACCGCGTCCGGCGCATCGATCGCCACGCCACAACCATAGCTGTGCGACAAGCCCACCACATCGTCCACATGCGGGAACAGCGGCAACAGGTCTTGGCGGATGCGTTGCACCGCGAACTCCACCACCCCGCTCACGCATTGCACGGTGGTGGTGATGGCCAAGATGTTGCGCGTGCCCACGCTGCCATCGGCATTGCGATAACCCTCAAAGGTGTAACCCGACAAGGCCGTCCAGTCGGGCGCAGGCACGGTGGCCTTGGGCAAATCGTCCAAGCCGCAGACATCGGGCATGTGCAGCACACGCTCATGGACCCAACTGCCCGCAGGCAGGTCGCGCGCCGCATGGCCAATGACCACGTTGTAGCGGCGCACCGGCGCACCGGCGGGCACATCGACCAAGGTCACCTTATGGCCTTGGGGCACTTTGTCGCGCAGCACCAAACCCGCACCTGGGCCGTTGCGGGGCAAAACAGTGCCCGCCGCCAAGCCACCATCGTTGGCCACGATGGCCACGTTGTCGCTGGGGTGCATGGCAATCAACAAAGCTTGGACGGGGGTGCTCATGGGCTCGCGATGTCTTTCATGGCGGCAAGGACTGGGTGGCTGCACGCCAGCGCACAGCATGCTCGGCGTTCACAGCCCCTGGCGGGATTTGGCCTTGCAACAAGGCCCTGGTTTGGGCCACGGTCTCCAAGGCTTGGTGCTCTGTGGCGGCCGGGGTGAGGCCACCGATGTGCGGTGTGGCAATCACCAAGGGATGCTGGGCCAAGTCCAAGCTCGGTGTTTGGTCGGGGCCACGGCCCACGTCCAGGGCTGCACCGGCCAAAGGGCCGTGGTCCAAGGCGTGGCGCAAAGCCCCCTCGTCGACCAAATTGCCGCGCGCCGCATTGATGAACCAAGCCCCAGGCTTCATCTGGGCAAAGGCTTGGGCATTGAACAGGTTTTCTGTCTCAGAAGTGGCGGGGGCCAAACACACCACATGGTCGCTGTCGCTGAGCAAGCGCTCCCATGACACCAAGGAAACCCCCGCCTCTGCGTTTTGTACATGCGGATCGTGCACCAACACCTGCATGCCAAAGGCTTGGGCCACAGCGCACACCTGGCGCCCAATGTGGCCGTAACCCACCACGCCCACAGTGGCACCGCGGAGTTCTTTGCCCATCAGGGCTTGGGCTTCATGGCCTGCGTGGTATTGCATGCGCGAAGCACTGATGTGGCGCGAGGCGTCGATCATCACGCCCATCACCCACTCGGTCACTGCCGTGCCAAAACCAGGGGAGGCGCGGGTCACCATCACACCGTGGCGCGATGCAGCGGCCACGTCGATGGTGCGGATGTCCATGGCACAGCGGCACACCGCCCACACATCGGGCAAGGCAGCCAGCACGGCGGCGTCAAACGGGGTTTGGCGGTAGGCGATGACCACCTCGCAGCCCTGGGCCGCAGCGATCAAATCGGCACCTTGCCAATCTTGGTCGGTTGGATTGAGGCGCACCTGGGCGACGCCACGCAACTCGCGCAGAGCGCGATCGCCAAAATAGGTGGACAGCCGAGAAGCCGGGTGGGTGACCAGAACCGTGGCCATGGATGGCCTACTTCATCAACCCCGGCAGCCACAATGAAATGGCCGGCACATAGGTGACCAACAGCAAGGCCATGCACATGGCACCGTAAAACGGCCACAGCTCTTTGGAGACTTGCTCCATCGTTACTTTGCCCACCGCACACCCCACAAACAAGGTCGGCCCCACCGGCGGGGTGATCAGGCCAATGCCCAAGTTGAGGATCATGATCATGCCAAAGTGCACCGGGTCGATGCCCAGTTTGGCGATCACTGGCATGAAGATGGGGGTACAGATGAGCAGCATGGGTGCCAAGTCCATGAAAGTGCCCAACAGCAACAGCAGCAAGTTGACCAAAAACAAGAACACGTATTTGTTGTCCGAAATGGTCAAAAAGAACATGGTGATCTTGGCCGGTATTTGCATCAAGGTCATCATGTAACCAAAGGCCACAGAGAAGCCAATCAACATCATCACCATGGACACGGTTTTCACCACCCGGTGCACCATGCGCGGCAGTTCACTCCATTTGTAGTCGCGGTAGACCAAGAAGGTGACCAAAAACGCATACACACAGGCCACCGCCGCCGATTCGGTGGGCGTGAACACGCCCGACAAAATGCCGCCCATGATGATGAGAATGGTGACCAAGCCCCAGAGCGCGTCGGTGACGATTTTGGGCACATCTTTGAGTGCCACGGGCTCGCCCTTGGGATAGCCGCGTTTGTGCGAGGTCCACAACACCAAGCCGACCAGGCACAAGCCAAACAACAGGCCAGGCAAGATACCGGCCAAAAACAAATGTGCCACCGACACCGTGCCACCGGCGGCCAAAGAGTAAATCACCGCATTGTGCGAAGGCGGGATCAACAAGGCCTGCACCGAACCACAAATGGTGACGTTGGTGGCAAACACACGCGGGAAACCGGCCTTGACCATTTGCGGGATCATCACCGAGCCAATGGCCGAGGTGTCGGCCACCGAAGAGCCTGATATGCAACCAAACAAGGTCGAGGCCATGATGTTGACCAGGGCCAAGCCACCGCGGATGAAACCCACAAACACCTTGGCCAAGTTGATCAGCCGGTTGGCCATGCCACCCTCGGCCATGATCCCACCTGCCAGCACAAAAAACGGAATGGCCAGCAGCGAAAAATCGTCGGTACCGTCAGAAATTTTGAGCATGATCGCCTCCAGCGGCAGATCAATCCACAAAGCGCCACAAATGGCGGCCAAACCCAGGGCATAGGCCACCGGCACGCCCAGCGCGCACAGCAAGGTAAAGGAGCCCAGCAAAATCAAGATGTCCATGGCTTACTCCAATTCCACAGCTTCATCGCTGTACATAAAGGACGTGACAGGGGGATGCCCCACCCACACCCGCTCGATCAAAAACAAAAACGTCAATGCACCCGCCAAAGGGATGGGCGAATAAACCAAACCCACCGGCAGCCCAGGAAACTCGGCCATGGATTGGTTCCAGGTGATTTCGCACAGTTGCACACCATAAAAAAGCATGAACAAAGACATGGCCGCCATGCACAACTCCACCCCAGCGAGCATCATCTTTTTCTTCAGCGGAGACACCGCATTGAGCAAGGTCTCGACCGCGATGTGGACATTGGCACGGTAGATGGCCGAGCCCCCCACAAAGGAGAAAAACACCATCATCACCACCGACGCAGGCTCGGGCCAAGACTGGGGGTTGTTCATCACATAGCGCATGAACACCCCATACGGAATGATCAAGGTGATCACCACCAAGGCGGTACCCGACAGCACGATGCAGGCCATGTAAAGCCACTCCATGGCCTGGGCATAAGCATTTTTGAAGGTCATGGGTGGTGTCTCAAAAAATCAAGCGTGGTCCAGGCGAATCACGCACTGAACCACGCCTGGGGTTGGCCGGATTACTTGGTGTCTTGGATGCGCTTGATCAAAGTCGCATATTTGGCACCGTACTTGTCGCGGATGGGCTGGGTGGCTTTGTAGAAAGCCATCTTGTCAGAAGGCACAAACTGCACGCCCAAGCCTTTGAGTTTGGTCTCGGCTTCGCGGGTGTAGTCGTCCCACAGTTTGCGCTGCTCGATTTGGGCTTCGGCCGAAACTTTGCGCACCAAAGCCTGATCTTCCTTGCTCAAACCTTCCCAGGATTTTTTGGAGAAGACAAAAATCTCGGGAATGATCAGGTGGCCGGTCAGGCTCATCACCTTGGTCACCGTGTAGTGGTTTTGCGCCAGCAAAGTGGGTGGGTTGTTTTCAGCCCCATCGACCACGCCCGTTTGCAAGGCAGGGAACAACTCATTCATGCCCATGGCGACACCATTGCCGCCCATGGCGTTCATGGTTTCCACAAACAAGGGGTTGCCCATCATGCGGATCTTCATGCCCTTGAGGTCGGCTGGTCCCGTGACCGGTTTGTTGGCGTACACGTTGCGGGTGCCCGCGTCCATCCAACCCAGCGCGATCAAACGCGAACCGGGGCCATTGCTCATGCGCTCCAGCAGTTCTTGGCCAATCGGGCCGTCGATGACTTTGCGCATGTGCGCTTCATCGCGAAACACAAACGGCATGTTGAACACATTGACCTCGTCCACCACCGGGCCCATGGCACCGACCGAAATGCGGGCAATTTGCAGAGCGCCAACTTGGGCCTGTTCGATCATTTCTTTCTCGCCACCCAATTGCATGGAAGGGAACATTTGGATGGAAATGCGGCCATTGGTGGCGGCTTCGAGCTTTTTACCCATGCGCACAATGGCCTCGACCGTGGGGTAGCCCAGCGGGTGCACATCCGAGGCTTTGAGCACCATTTTGGTTTGGGCCTGGGCCTGAAAGCCAATGGCCGAAGCCCCAATGGCCAAGCTGGCGGCGATCCATTTGACGAGTTGTCGCTTCTTCATGGTTTGTCTCCTGTTTTGTGGGAAGGGTTGGGTGGGAAAAAATTCAATGCCGGCTGCGGGTTGGGCGCTGGGCGCTCACATCGGCCCCATCTTTACGAACGCACCGCCTTGGAACTGAACGGCGGGGTCGCTCAAATCGGGCTCGGGGGTGTTTTGGTAAACGCTGTCGCGAAACACATCAGAACTGTCTTGGGGCACAAACCCAATGTGGCGGGCACGGCTGTTGTCCCACCAGGTCACGGCGTTGTTGGACATGCCAAAAATAATGCTGTGGCCCAGCACCGGCGTGGTCAAGCAAGCGGTGATCAAGCGGTGCAAATCGTCGTAGCTCAACCAACTGGCCAACATGCGCCTGTCGCGCGGCTCGGGAAATGACGAGCCGATGCGCACACATGCGGTTTCGATGCCATAGCGGTCAAAGTAAAACCGGCTCAGGTCTTCGCCAAAGGCTTTGCTCAAGCCATACAAGCCATCGGGGCGCGGCGGGTCATCGGCGGTGATGGTTTGGCCCTGCTTGTAAAAGCCGGTGACATGGTTGGAGCTGGCAAACACCACGCGGCGAACACCATGCTCGCGGGCAGCCTCATACAAGTGGTACATGCCCACGATGTTGGCTTGCAAGATGGGCGCCCAGGGCTGCTCGGTGGACACGCCACCCAGGTGCACCACCGCGTCCACCCCGGCCATCATGGCCTGCACGGCAGCGGCGTCGGCCAAGTCGGCGGTGACGATTTCTTCACCCGCTTGGGGCTGGCCCAAATCCGCCACATCGGACAAGCGCAACACCTGGCAATTGGCCTTGAGGCGGCCACGCAACGCCTGGCCCAAACCCCCAGCAGCGCCAGTGAGCAACAAACGGTGGTGTGAGGACGGCATGGTCATGGGGCGGTTCGTGGCGCGAATCGGTGCATCCAAGGGTTAAAGGGGCTGGACTTTCCAAATGGCTTTGTTACAGTCAAGCGTTGAGTCATCGGTTGTCAGACAACTAAAAGTGTAACTCTGTTCATTCTGAGGTCAAGGGGAAAGAGATGGAATCAAGGCAAACCCCTAGTTTTGCAAGTGGCCCGGCCGCGACCATCGGCCCGCGCGCGCGCCGCCCTGGCGGTTTGGTGGGCGAAATCGTGGCCTCTCTGAGCGAGCGGGTGCAGCAGGGCCACTTACAGGCTGGCGACAAGCTGCCCAGTGAGAGCGAGATCATGGCCCAGTTCGAGGTCAGCCGCACCGTGGTGCGCGAGGCGCTGTCGCGCTTGCAAGCGGCCGGCGCGGTGGAGACGCGCCATGGCATTGGCACTTTTGTGCTGCCCGCACGCGACCCCCTCAACTTCAGCCTCGGGAGCGTCGATCTGGCCATGGTGGGCGATGTGATCGCCCTGCTCGAGCTGCGCATCAGCTTAGAGACCGAGGCCGCCGGCTTGGCCGCGCAACGGCGCACCGATGCGCAATTGGCGCTGATGCAAACTGCCTTGGATGAGTTTCAAGCCGCGCTGGGCCAAGACAGCGACGCGGTGCCGTCGGACTTTGCCTTTCACATGGAGGTCGCGCGAGCCACCCACAACCGCCACTTTGCCGACCTGATGGGCTATTTGGGCACCATGGTGATACCCCGCGCGCGCATCAACACCGCCCAGGCAGCCCCCGAAGGGCGGCTCAATTACCTGCAAAAAGTGCACGGCGAACACGAGAGCATTTTGAGCGCCATCCGCAACCAAGACCCCGAGGCCGCTCGTGCGGCGATGCGCACCCACTTGAGCAACAGCCGCGAACGATTGCGCAAAACCCAAACCAGCGAAGCCCCGAAAACAAACTAAACCGACCAACTTGTACGATGTCTAATGCACCCATGCCCCTGTCTCCCCTGGCCACCCCATCCCTGACGCCACCCACAGCGGGCACGCCTGTGGTCAAACACATGCGTGTCGTTCCCGTGGCCGGGCACGACGGCATGTTGCTCAACTTGAGCGGTGCGCACGGCCCCTTTTTCACCCGCAATTTGGTGATCTTGACCGACAGCGCGGGACGCACCGGTGTGGGCGAGGTGCCGGGTGGGGAAAAAATCCGCAGCACCTTGGAGGCGGCGCGCGGCCTGATCGAGGGCGGTGCCATTGGCGACTGGAACCGCTTGCTCAACCGCCTGCGCGAACGCTTTGCCGGCTTGGACCACGGCGGGCGCGGGAATCAAACCTTTGACCTGCGGGTGGCCATCCACGCCGTGACGGCGGTTGAAAGTGCTTTGCTCGACTTGCTGGGCCAGTTTCTGGGCGTGCCGGTGGCGGCCCTGCTGGGAGATGGGCAGCAGCGCGATCGGGTGCAAGTGCTGGGCTATTTGTTTTACCTGGGGGATCGCGAGAAGACCGACCTGCCCTACCGCAGCGAGCCCGACGCAGACAACGCATGGCAGCGTTTGCGACATGAAGAAACCCTCACCCCCGAGGCCATGGTGCGCCTGGCCGAGGCTGCGCAAGCGCGTTACGGCTTTGAAGACTTCAAACTCAAGGGCGGTGTGCTCAGTGGAGAAGCCGAGATGGAAGCCATCGTGGCCCTGCACGAGCGCTTTCCCAAGGCGCGCATCACGCTCGACCCCAATGGGGGGTGGTTGCTCAAGGACGCGATTGCCCTGTGCCGGGACCGTCACCGCGAGTTGGCCTATGCCGAGGACCCCTGCGGCGCAGAGGGGGTGTTTTCAGGCCGCGAGGTGCTGGCCGAGTTTCGCCGTGCCACGGGTTTGCGCACCGCCACCAACATGGTGGCCACCGACTGGCGCGAGATGGCCCATGCCATCCAATTGCAATCGGTCGACATTCCCTTGGCCGACCCCCATTTTTGGACCATGCAAGGCTCGGTGCGGGTGGCCCAGGCCTGTCAGACCTGGGGCCTGACCTGGGGCTCGCATTCCAACAACCATTTCGATGTGTCTCTGGCCATGTTCACCCATGTGGCTGCCGCTGCACCCGGTCAAGTGACGGCCATCGACACCCACTGGATTTGGCAAGAGGGCCAGCGTTTGACGCGGGAACCCCTGCGCATTGAAGGCGGCCAGATTCAGGTTCCCCAGCGCCCTGGCCTGGGCATCGACATCGACATGGACCAGGTGCAAGCCGCGCACCAGTTGTACCTGCAGCACGGCTTGGGTGCGCGCGACGACGCCGTGGCCATGCAATACCTGATGCGCGGCTGGAAGTTTGACCCCAAAAAGCCCTGCCTGGTGCGCTGAGTCAGCGGCGCTGACGCTCAGTCTTTGCAGTGCTGCATGGAAGGCAGCTGCGCAGCCCAAGCGCGGTAGCGGGGTTCGGCTTCAGTGGCCATGTGTTTGGCAATGGCCGGCCACAAATCGGCGGGGAAATTTCGGCAAATGCGCCAGGCCAACTGATTGGCGATGTCGGTTTTGCCATCGAGCACCATGATCTTGAGCATGGGCAAGTTGGGGAACAGTGTTTGCGAGTAAACATTGGCGTTTTCCAAGGCAATCGGCCGAAGCACCGCCAGTGTTTGGTCGCTCACGGGGGTGTTGATCATGAAGATGCTGTTCAACAAAATCCGGTTCCACCACACGTGTTCATTGGCAGCGATCAGCGCCTCCTTGGATTTGTCGTTGGCAAAGTTTCGATATGCGTTCAAAGCTTGGCGGTGGTCCAGGTACACCCACAGTGTGAGCACCATCATGGTCACAGCTGACGCCTTGATCAACCACGGCGGCGTTTGATAACGGAACTCGAAGCCGGGCAGCAGGGCCATGGCAAAGCCAAACAAAAACAAAAACAAGGCGTGCCACAGCGGGTACTCGAGCATGCTGTGCATGCCCAGCACCATGGCCACGCCCAACATCACCACCTGAAAACCATCCGCGGTCCGCCAAGGCCTGATCTTGAACAGCACATGGCCCAAGAAAGCCAGCAATCCCACACTGCCCAAGACCCCAAGCTCGACTTGAATTTGCAACAACAAATTGTGCGCATGGTCCACGGGTTCGGCGATGCCAGGCATCAGCACTTCGCTCACCTGCAATCGATGCCAACCCACACCCCACCAAGGGGCCGATTCAACCATCTGCCCAATATCACTCCAAATGCGCAAGCGGTGCCCACTCGAGTTGGAAACCGCCACCACAGAGTCCCCCACCATCTGCGCGTTGATCCATTGCTTGGCCGAAAACCACTCCCCCAAGCCCAAAACAAGCAGCAACCAAAGTGGCAAAGCCACCCACACCCAGTGGACCTCCAAGCGCTTGCGGAAAAAAGCCAATAAACCACCCAAAGCCACCACCTCGATGTATCCCGTACGCGAACTGGTGCCATGCATGGCCAACAGCAACAAGCCCAAAGACACCAAGCGCCACAAATGGGGTGCGGCCGCCTTGTTCGGGGTTTGGGGGAAGAGAAATACCAGGCACAGCATGGCGCACGCCATCAAGGAGGCCGACAGGTTGGGCTGGCTCAAGAACCCCCCGTTGCGGGGAAAGGACGGCGACCTTTGCAGCCACGGTGAGAGCGCATCCTGCCAACCCAACATCTGCAAACCGATCGCCAGCGCGGTGACCATTCCGGCCAACCACACCGCCAACATCACGGCGCGGGCCAGCTCAGCCGCCCGCTGCGCCTGCACCCACATGCCCACCCAAGCGGTGAGCAAAATGGCAGCGACCAAGTAAGAGGTACTGATCAAAAAAGCGCTGAAGTAACCGCTGTTGATGCCCAAGATACATTGCACGCACGACCAGAGGAACCAAAAACCGCACAGCAAGCTCAGGCCATTGAAGCCAAACGCCTGGTGTTCCCGCTCCAGCGCGCTGTGGGTGAACCAGCCAAATAAAGCCAAGCCCATGAAGGCGAACAAATCGCTGTTGATCCGCGGGGTCAGTGGGTTGATGTAAGGCATTGAAGCCGTCACAAAAAGCAACAGAACAGCAATGAATGGCATTACCGACAAAAATGTCGAATGAGGTCTTAAAGGTGTTAATTTTGTGTCCATTGGCAAATTATATAACACTTTTAATCTATTAAAAATTAAAAGTACTACACCGAACACTGCAGGCCCCCTTGCTGTGGTTTGATGGCCTCAGCCACACCCGGCCAGGGTTGCGTGGCGCACATCTGGGGACAAGGCTGGGCTGAACAGTCCCTTGGGGTCGCGTCACCCGCGCGTTGACCATGTCCGAATATGACCATTCCAAACCCCTATCCCTGCGTAACATGGCGGCGTGGACAACACCTTGCTGAATTTGAGCCCCAGCGCCTGCTACCAGGCTTTGCGCGCGCGCGATGCCCGCTTTGATGGGCTTTTTTTCTTTGGCGTGCGCAGCACCCGCGTTTACTGTCGACCGGTTTGCAAAGCGCGCACACCGCTGCAGCGGAACTGTCAGTTTTTCACCCATCCAGCCCAGGCCGAGGGTGCCGGGTTCAGACCCTGCTTGCGGTGTCGCCCAGAGTTGGCACCGGGCCCACCCCTGCAATGGTCCAGCCAAGATGCCAGCCAGATGCTGGCGCACCAAGCCCTGGCCTGGATGGCGCAACGCGCACCCCAAGAGGGCGCTTGGCAAGTCAACGACATGGCTGCCTACATGGGTGTGAGCGAGCGCCATTTGCGACGCATCATGCACGCCCACCTGGGGGTGACCCCTGCTCAATACCGCCAAACCCAGCGTTTGTTGCGGGCCAAACTTTTGTTGTCCACCACCACCCTGGCCATGGAAAAAGTGGCCTCGCTCAGCGGCTTTTCAACCACCCGTCAATTCAACCGCGCTTTTGCCTTTCATTACCAAATCAAACCCACACAATGCCGCCAAAGTGGTGCGACCCAAGGGCCGGCCCACATTCGCTTGTCGTACCGCCCCCCGTTTGACCATCAAGCCATGTTGGGTTTTTGGCGCCAGCGCGCCGTCCCTGGCTTGGAGTGGTGCGAACCGCAGGCCACAGGTGGGGAAGCTTTCACCCGCATCGTTACCTTGGACCTGCCCGGTGGACTTTGCAACGGGTGGGTGCGCTTGCAATTTGATGCCCCTGCGCACCAGGTCAGGGTGCAGATCAGTGACCATTTTTGGCCCCACCTGTCCACATTGCTCATGCGCTTGCGCTGGGCCTTGGACCTGGATGCCGACCCATTGGCGCTGGAAGCCACCTTGCAAGCTGACTTTGCCGACCGCTGCGGTGTCCGGGTGCCAGGTGCATGGCATGGGTTTGAGTTGGCGGTGCGCGCCGTGTTGGGTCAACAAGTCAGCGTGGCCGCGGCCCGCACCTATGCCCAGCGCTTGGTTCACGCCCTGGGTACGCCCGTTCCCACCCCTTGGGCAGAGCTGACCCACGCCTTTCCCACGGCCCAACAAATTCAGGCTGCCAGCGCTGACCAACTGGGTGCGTTGGGGATCGTTCAACAACGGCAAAAGGCCCTGCATGCATTGGCCCATGCGGTGTGTCAAGGTGGCTTGGATTTGAACCCTGGGGCGAATGTGGCCGAGCGTGTGCAAGCCTTGATGGCCCTGCCGGGCATTGGCGCGTGGACAGCGCAGTACATTGCCATGCGGGCCATGCGCTGGCCCGATGCATTTCCTGCTGGGGACTTGGTCGTACAACAGCGCCTGGGTGTGCGCCGCACCCCCAACCCGGCGCGTGCGGCCACCGCATTGGCCCAGCGTTGGCAGCCTTGGCGCAGTTATGCTGTCTTGCGACTTTGGCACACCCAGGAGACATGATGCTGGTTTGTAAAACGATTCGCACTCCCCAAGGGCCGATGTTGCTCGCTGCCAGTGAAGACGGCTTGGCCGGGGCTTGGTTTGAGGGGCAAAGCCACCACCCTGATGCCAGCGCCTGGACCGTGGTGCGCCAACAGCGCTGGCTCGACAGCGCTGAGCAAGAGTTACAGGCCTATTTCAAACATGCCAGCCAAGTGTTTAAAACCCCACGCGCCAGCGCTTGGGGCACACCCTTTCAGCAAAGCGTGTGGCAAGCCTTGAGTGCCATACCTTATGGCAGCACCTGCAGCTACGGCCAACTCGCCACGCAGCTGAACAAACCCCTGGCGGTGCGCGCCGTGGGCGCGGCCGTGGGGCGCAACCCTTGGAGCGTGATCGTGCCTTGTCACCGGGTGCTCGGCGCCCAAGGCCAGTTGACCGGTTATGCGGGGGGATTGGAGAGAAAACGCGCTTTGCTCACCTTAGAGGGTGTGGCGCTTTAAGCCACGCCATGTTTTGGGACATGGACCGCCACAGCCCTGCGGGCTTTGTGCTTGCGCACATCCCCATCTGCCAGCGACAGACCGCTGCCTGAGCGCCACTGAAGCCTGCCTCAGGAAGCGTCGGGTTGAACGGCGGGCGCGGCCTTTTGAAAAGCGTCCAAGGCCATGCAAGCCGCATCCACGGCCGAGATCAGTGGCCAGCGCGCCATGTCCACTTTGAAGCGGCGGGCACTCTCCACCTGGGGCACCAGGTACAGATCGGCCAAGCCAGGCGCGTCCCCAAAGCTGAAGCGTCCGCGTTGGGCGTTGGACCGCAGCAAAGCCTCACAGGCATCAAAGCCCTGTGTGATCCAGTGG
>Ga0114968_10003001_pt1 | contig 12752 bp, 6 predicted proteins | sample M_130807_EF_Meta_FD_87020 | JGI IMG/M metagenome (GOLD analysis project Ga0114968, IMG submission 87020) | Freshwater microbial communities from Lake Montjoie, Canada to study carbon cycling - M_130807_EF_MetaG | ecosystem: Environmental > Aquatic > Freshwater > Lake | place: Lake Montjoie... | reverse complement strand
TTTAAATAATTTCCAAGTATCGTCTAAAGAATCTCTAAAAAGACCAGTATGTAGATTAGCTGCACCAGAATTGTATTGTCCAAAGATACCGATGTCAATTAAATCAGAAGTATTGTTATTAGCTAATTGTATTAGTGGGTCATTGACGCTGACTTGTGTTGTGCTATATTGTGTGGTTGAACCTAAAACGGTCAAGTTTCCAGAAATAAATGTGTTACCAGAAACATGAACATTCTTTCCAATTCCAACACCACCAGAAACGATCAAAGTTCCAGTTCCAGGATTTATTGAATCGGTTGTGCCAGAAAGTGTCAACACATCCGTTGTCGGATTGTATGTCATTCCAGCATCATCTTGAATTAGACCAGCAGTTCCAACAATCGCAACACGACCAGAAGTTAGATTGTTTGCAGCAAAGCTAGTTGCTGATATAGCTGTACCACCACCACTTAATGTATTGATAGTATTAGCAGCATCATTAAATGCTAGTCTAAATTGATCAATTGTATTATTAAATTGTATATTCGTAATGGGCATATTTTATTTGCTAATTATTGATGTTTTGAAAGTTCTAAAGCACTCTATACTTTTATCTATTTATAATGCAAAAAAATCTTTTGATTTTTTTTCTTAAATTGACTCTTGGCTTCCAGTTTCTCAGTCATAGCGTAGTGACGGTAGAGGTAAAGGATGTAGCAGCGTCAGTAAGGGATGTTGTAGGGACTACGGGGGTCTTGGTGATCAACCCACCGGGGTAGCGTTTAGACATTGGTTATCCGGCCAAACGGGTCGCGTGGGTCAAACGGGTGGTTGGCAAGTTCAATCTCTTCTGGTGTAGCGTCACGCACTGTCCACGTCCAGTACCAAGTGCCGTCAGTCTGCTGCGGCGCTCCAGCTACACAACGCTGGGTCTTCGGGTCAAACGCTGGCATATCAACCCACTCCACATGGGCGTAATCAGCCATACCCGCTGGGTCAAGCTCAATGTCCCCAATGTGCCGTGGGAACTCGTTGGTCGATAGTTTGATGTATGAACTCATAGTGTTGTAACAGAGGAGGTTAGAGATGTTGCAGCATCGGTAGCGGGAGACACATCGTCACTTAGGATAGAAGTAGGGCTAGTTGAAACAGCTGCAAGTTCATTAAGAAATCCAGCGGAATCAGTCAAAGTGGAGGCTGCGTATGTAATTGAATATCCACCAACCGTGTATGTGCCAGTTAATGAGCCGTCGCTGGGGAGTTTTGCGAAAAAAAGTCGATATCCATCAGCAAATAAGTGCCCAGAAATGTACAAGTTACCGAAAGAATCTATTGCAATTGATTGACCTGTCATAGAGTTGGGACCATCTAAACGCCTCTGCCATTGAATTGTTCCAGATGTATTATATTTGGCTATTAGGAGGCCCTGAACATAACTTGGACTTTGAGACAAATATCCACAAACGTAAACATTAGCAGAAGAATCTACTGCAACTGATAGGCCAAAGCTACGGGTACTCAAAGTTCTTTGCCATTGAAGAGTTCCAGAAGTATCGTATTTAGCTGTCCAAGTAGCATCACCACTAGGATATGCGTACCCACAAACGTAAACATTGCCAGAAGAATCTACTGCAACGCCATAATTGGTAGCGGCACTAGTACCTAAACGCTTTTGCCACTGAAGGGTTCCAGAAGTATTAAATTTAGCGGTATATAAATAGTCACTAATATAGCCACAGACATACACATTAGCAGAAGAATCTACTGCAACGCCATAGCCGCCCCCTTCAATCCCAGCACCATTTATCAAATACTGCCATTGAAGGGTTCCAGAAGTATTGTACTTGGCTACTACAAGTTGATTAACACCGTACATAGAATAATTGAAAAGCCCACAAACGTAAACATTGCCAGAAGAATCTACTGCAATGCCATTACCGCGGGCAGGAACACTACTATTATTTAAAGACTTCTTCCATTGAAGGGTTCCAGAGGTGTTGTATTTGGCTACTAGAATGCTATTATTTTGAACATCTCCGCATATGTACACATTACCGGAAGAATCTACTGCAACTCCTCGTCCAGTGTCAGATGAACCATAGTTTAAACTTCGTTGCCATTGAATGGTTCCAGACGCATTATATTTAGCTACTTGGATATCTGAAGAAAGTCCACACAGATACATATTACTAGAAGAATCTACTGCAACACCATAGCCAAAGCCACTGCTTAAGTATCCAAGCCAATAACTGTTAAAACTACGCTGGTTTTGAAATATCATCTGTAACACGCCGCTCATGTCAAGCCACTTCCCGAAATAATCCATTCAGTTGATGAAATCTTCAATGCCGTTGCAGACCCATACCGAGCAAGGCTTCGTGAACCTGTGGTTCCAGCGGGAGACAGGTACATCGTATCAGTTGTAATTGCAATTGTTACAACTTGGGCGGCCATGTTAACAAAAGTTATTGCCGTTCCAATTGGATATGCTACTGAACTATTTGCAGGGATTGTGTACGTCCTTGCATTTGCGTCCGACGCTGGATGAAGTATGTGTTTGCCGGCATCAGACAAAACCAACGTATATGCGGCTGATTGGCTGTTCTGTGGGATATTGCGGAAGCCAACATCGTAGGCATTACCAGCGGCATCCATAAACTTCAAATCGCCCGACGATGAATACAACGAAACGCCGTTGGTCAAAGTTCCCGCAGGTGCTGTACCGTTAAACAGATCGATATGAGCCGAGCCGACCGTAGTTCCACGAGCCGCTGTGCCGCCCACCAACATGTTGCCGGAGGAGTCGATACGAACCCTTTCCGCAAGAGAAGTGAAAAATTGTAATGTTGCAGGATTGTTGGTTGTACTACCTCCGTTAATGACAATACCAGTTTGAGTTCCAGTTGACCCTTGAGATATTTCAAGGCAAGAACTATCATAAAAAGAATGTATTGATTGTACTGTACCAGCAGCTTGAGTTACCAATCGACCCGTTGTCAGTCCACCAGTCATAGCAATACCATTATTACCAGGGCTACTTGATAGACTACCACCAGCTATATAAACTCTAGAGCCACCGATAGAGGTAACTCCCACACCAAGATTCCCACTCGCATCCAGCGTCATCGCCTGTGTGAATGTGATTGCATTACCTGCTGTGCCGGAGGGGGCGGTGTACCAAATGTGTTGTGAGCCATTTTGCTGGTATTCAGCAGCCCCTGCTGTATTCGAGTATTTCCATCCGCTGTTAAATGTAGCGTTGTTGTACATCAACAAATTTGCGGCTTGATAACCTTGAATGGTGCTGCCAGCAAATCCAATCTCAAACTTTTTACCGCCAAGCGTATCAGCACTCGGCGTAACCCCCAGACCAAGGTTGCCGGAGGAGTCGAGGATCATGTTGGTTGCTGGCGATGACCCTGTTTTAAAATTTATTTGAGATGCAAGCAGGTTAGTCGCCGTATATGCAGCGCCCGATCTATTGTAGGTCTGCATGATCCCGTTAGTCGGGTCAAATTCAAATCCAGCCGCTCCAGCATTTGATACCACTAATTTATTAGACGGCGAACTCGTCCCAATACCCAGACCCGTGCTGTTCAGGCGCATTTGTTCTGAGCCTGAAGCAGAAAAAATGGTGTTGGTATCGTTCAGCGCAATTATTGGGTTTCCTGTGACATCTCTAACATACAAATTGTTTTGATAATTTCCTGATGTGCCGTTTCCTCCAACACCAATCTCGTATGTCTTACCGCTTGCGCCAGTATTTTTTAGCGTTAGCGCACAGTAACCGTTTGCAACTGAATTAGTAGAAGTGAAGCCGGTAGTACCTGCTGTGGCTCCTGTTAAATTTGATAAAACAAACCCATCAAACGTCAGCGCAGACCCAGTGGTCAGAACCTTGGAGCTGTTGAGGTAAGATACGCCGTTAGCTGTACCGCCCGAGAGTGTTAATGAGTTGACGTTTAAATCAGCATATGCAAAGCCATTTGCTGAAGGATTTATTGTTGTTGTGGGCTCAGCTGAATATGAATTAAATAGTTTCCAAACGCCGTCTGTAGCATCTCTAAAGATTCCAGAATGTAAATTAGCTGCACCAGAATTGTATTGTCCAAAGATACCGATGTCAATTAAATCAGATGTATTGTTATTAGCTAGTTGTAGTAGTGGGTCATTGACGTTGATTTGTGTTGTACTAAGTTCTGTGTTCGAACCTAAAACGACCAAGTTTCCAGAAATATGTGTGTTTCCAGAAACATAAAGATTCTTTCCAATTCCAACACCACCAGAAACTATTAGTGTTCCACTTATAGCATTTGATGCATCGGTTGTGCCAGAAAGTGTCAATGTGTTTAATATTGTTGGAATATCGTTAGCAACAAGCGCCCTAAATGACGGAAATCCACTTGCAGCATTTGGAGCTGCTAAAACATGATTGGCAGTTTTACTAGCGTATGGATTTTGTGAATCGCCATAAGCTGAATTAAGACCTATAGATGGGGTTGATCCTCCACTAGAAGAAACTGGAGAAATCGCCCCAACATTAGTAACAATACTAGCCGGTAACGAATTGATAGCATTTGCGGAATCATTAAACGCTTGTCTAAATTGACCGAACGTATTAGATATAGTTATATTAGAAATGGGCATTTTTTATTTTCCAGCTATTGTTAATAGTAGGTTTTTTATCTCATTAATATCATTTTTAATTTCATCAATTTCTTTATAAATTTCATTAATATTTTCTTTACTTTGATTAATATCAAGAGTTTTTCTTTTTTGAATTTTATATTTCAAAAAAGAATTTATATCAGTATTCAATATTGCTTTTGAATTCACATCTCTTTCAGTAAATCCATTAGTTGGTTCAATTATAGAAATTTTATCTAAAATCTGACTCATGCTAATGCAATTCCTCTTAAATCTTTAACTTTTGTTGAATAACTTGGTGAACTTGAAAGAAATACGATCTTGATTGCAAAATATTTAAATCCTTGAAAGATTCTTGCATCTGGAGTAGAATATGCTACTGCATTATTTAGCACTCTAAAAATGTCTTGTGAAGTTGCAGTAGTAGAATAAACAGAATCAACAGTCAATGAAGTATTGTTTGCAATTGTTGTAACAACTTTTTGTGTTCTGGCAGATCCTACAGCAATTATATCTCCAATCCTCAAATCTTGAATGAATCTTGTTGATGTTCCAGTTACTGTTGTACTTACGTTTGAAATTGCAACGTTACCTGATAAAAGAGTAGATCCGCCAGTTTTTATTAATGTTGGAATAATATATTTCTCTTCTTTATATTCTGTAGAGTTTAAAGAGAAAGTTTCAACTCCATCTAGACTCATTGCTGTATAGAATTTGTCATCAAATGCATCTGTATCATTTTCATTTAAAAGTTTACAATAGACTTTGATTGTTGTACCTGGAGGTCTATTGACATTTAAATAAACAACTAAATCTGATGCTTCAAACCCATCATTTAGTGTAACAACTTTTGTAATATATCTTGATTGTGATGAATATGGTCCTGTGGGATTTTCTTCATTACGAATCGACATTGCTTGACTTGCAGAATTTGTTGTGGTAAAATTATTCGATACAGTCAAATATGTATTATTTGAAATCGAAGAAACTTTACGATACTCAGTACCAAATTTTGCATACTCGCCAGAAAACACCTCTGTTGTGAAACTCGTACCAGTACCAACAACAATATTATTTCCAGAACTATATGTTACCGTTCCACTAACGCTTGTTTGATATGCATTATTGATGATGTTTTTGTCAAAATGGAATAAAATATTTTCATCATCAATATATGGAGTGATATATTTGTTCGTCGTAGATAATGTTGCTCTTAATTGCAAAGACTTAAATGAATTTGTATTTTCAGCAGTATTTGCAGAAATTTGTTTTCTGGAACGAGATATCAATCTTTCATAATTTTTGATTGTTGTATAATCAGAATCTACAGCATATGAAGAATCTGCAGTTTTGATTTCATATATAATGTTTGTTCCAGGAAGAACTTGATCACTAATAGCTGGAGTCAATGCGTCATATGTAAATGCACTAGAGATTTCTTTATTGCTCCAGTAAGCATATTTCGCTGTAGTATCAAATTCAGCAATTCTCATTGTAAATTTCATATCAATATTTTGTTTTGTCGTCCACACTTTATCATTAGACGAAGTGAATAGAATGCCGCTATTGTATCCTTTTTCAATTCTTGTTTGTGTGTTTGGATTTGTTACATCAATTGCGCCTAGTTCGGCAACCCAAATTGCAAAATCTGCATCGTTGTTTTCTGGTTTAACCGCGAAACAATAATCATTACCAGAACTCAAATAAATTGGATTTTGAAAAGTAAACTTTGTTGGTAACGTAGCATCTTCACTAACTACAATATCTTTATTGTTGACAATTGCAAGATCTCCATCACTAACAAACTGTGGCGCAGGGTATCCATTTTCAAGTTCGCGAAGTTCTACTGTAACATTTCTATTGTCATCTTGAGATTTTGTTCTAAAGTATAGATCAATAGATGTTAAATAAAATCCGTTTGGATATGTATCTGGATCAACATAGAAACTTTGCGATAATGGATCAGTGTTTCGAACTGGGGGCGAAGGAATCTCCACTCTCGATGTTTCAACTCGCCGCTCCGTTACTACTCTTCTTCCCAAATTAGTAACGTTGTTTGTATTATTAAACGAAACATTAAATGGGCGAGAATTAATTGTAACTGTACCAGTCTTTTGAATAATACCTTGTGCAAAAATATTATTTCTTGCGCTTGTCAATGTTGTACCTTCAGAGTTTGTAGGACTATCTGTCACTTTAAATTCACGTTGTCCTGTATAGAAAGTTCTGGTCGGAACTTCAAACAACAAATAAATTTGATTATTTTTTACTGTTAATGGTTGTGCAGTGTTTGCTCCGTCAGCAATTACGCGCCATGATACATTTTCATCTCTCAATTCAATAATTCCAGTTGTAGTATTAGCTACAAATTTAGAATTTAATGTTTGTAGAGTAGTGGAACCAAGCAATTCAATTTGATAGCAATTTGCTGTAACATTAACTCCATCAAAGAATGCATAAACTCTTGAGTTATTTTTTAAACCTCTAGCTTGAATAACAAATTCTCTTTTACGCATCCATAATGCTGCTTCAACTTGAACAACACGATCAAATTTAACATCTTGTGTCGATGAGGTTGTTTGATTACCAGCAGCTAATTGATTATATGCAATTTGTGTAGTTTGTTGTAATGCTGTAGTAACATTGAAATTACCAACTTGCGTTGTTTGATTCGTTCCAGAAGCGATTGTGGTTTGTTGTGTGCCGCCAAGCCATTTTTGATTTAGGGGTGCAACTTCTGTATTCCAAGCAGCAATTAATGCTTTCCAGTTGTCGGCTCCTTGATCGTCATTGTATACAACAGCTTTGTCTGGATCATTTACTGTATCAAAGAAGTTATCGGTAAATGGCATTACACTCAATTCACCAGTCCAAACAAAGTTTAATTCTTCTGCAAGTCTTAATTGCCTAGAAGCATATTGTTGTTTTAATCCTGGAGCTTCAACTTCAGTAAACGGCAACATAATCTTGTTACCTTTATTTAAAGTTGTTGTTGATGTCGCACTTACATAACGAACACCAACGGTATTTGAATTGTCTTGTAAACAAGTTAAAAATTTATTCTTCTTGTCGATAGAACAATCTTTACCATCAGATGATGTTGATGCAACTGCCCAACCAGTAAATGGATCAACAATGATACCATTCTTAAATCTATCAATACCATCTGCATCTAATTCAGTTGTATCTGTAGCTTTTTTTTCTAAGAAACTTAGTGATGTAAAATATTCTAGTCGTTCAACCCTTTCATTTAGTTTTGCAACATCGCGCATTGTAAATCGTTTGTTTTTTAACAATCTAATTTTAACATCTGATGGCGCAGACGGATATGGTGGAATAATTAATTCAGCAATTTCTAATGTATCTGGTTTTGTTGGTGGAGACTCAGCTCTTTGATTTCCAGCTTGAGCGGGAACGCCATCATTGATACCAAACACGCCACGGTTATTAATGTATACTTTAGAAATTCTACCTTTATAATAAATTAGATCAGAATCAAAATCTGAACCAGAATCTGGAATACGAAGTCCAAATGTTGGAACTTGATACGTTCCAACATCAATAGGATTCAAAGATGTATTTGCTGTTTTGATTGGTCTAAAATCAATACAGTCTCGCAACTTATAAAATGTCTTAGTTATTGGACTTGTAAAACTTGGAATATTGCCAGTTGTGATCGTTGTATTTGATGTTGCCGTATCATTAATTGGATATGAATCGATAGAAATATATCCAACACCCTGAGATGTATCATGAGCAAAGTTATCAAAAACTGCTAACAATCTACCTGTAGGAACATAGCCAGCGATTGGTTTAATTGTTCCATGCTCGTATGCATAATCTCTTTGTCCGTTGTCTAATGTGTAATACGATGTGACATTTGTATTTGATGTTGACGCTGCAGCGGAAAAAGAAGACGATTGATATACTGCTCTTAATTGATAGATATCGCCATATCCTAAACCGAATGGACCAGAGATTCCATTAATATGTGTATTTGGATTAATGTTTGCTTGAGTTGCATAATTTAGAGTTTTAATTTTCTCTTTTGCACTAGAACGATCCATCGAAACAATAATGTCCGCAGTGAATGTTGCATTCTCTTGAACATCGATTGATGCAGTTCCAGGAGAAGAAATTGTTACAGTTCTCGTACTTCCCTTTCCACCATTTGCTGAAAGTGAAAGAACTGATCCAGAAGGAATAATTTTAGTAAATGTGTTTGCCGTTGATCCAGTAGCATGTGTAGATGTTAATATCAATGAAGTTGCATTTGTAATAGATGCAATTTGTCTAGTTAAACTATTAACTTTAATTAAATCGCCGACGTTCAATTGAGTAGTAAATGAGGTTGAAGATCCAGTTACTGTGTTAGATCCAGCACCAATTGTAACAGTTCCAGACAATGCAGTCGTTTCTACGTTTGCTCCAGCATTATTGACAACAAGCATGTAGTAATCATTTTTCTGTGTACTATTTAATGTTCCAGTACCAATGAATGTTTCAGTAACAACATCCGTTGCAACAGTAGCAACACCAGACGAAAACGAAACTGTAAACTTCTTTTTAAATCTAAAAGAAGTTTCAATGTTTTGTGACGAATCCCTAATTGTTTTAATTGCTTGATAAGGCAATGGAAATATCATTGTATTAAAAGATGTTTCTTGTAATACAGCGCCCGCTGTTGTAACAACAATATCAGCAAAACGTTTTGGAGTTGTGGAATCATAAACGGAACGAATATCAGAAAAATTCTTTCCAGAATTCATTGTGATTTCATACAAGTATAGATAATATCTTGCGTCTGATGTGCCCTTAGTTCCACTTACATATTCGATAGAACGAACTCTAGCAGTTCCTAACTTATTTCCAGTTACGGTTGCCGTAGAATGTGCTAAATTTGTAATAGCTTGTTGTGCTACATCATATAAATCAACCGTTTTTGATTCCATGATATCCCACGCACCGACCAATTCTTTAACTTCAATATATTGCCCATAGTTGATTTGAGTCTTAGTTTGTTGTACATAAGATGTACTAAGTCCCTTTTCAATTTCAACTGGTGTCTTTGTAATAATTTGGTTTCTATATCCAGACACATAAGATGTAAATGGATCAACTTCAATTAAAAGTAAATTTGTATTTCCGCCTTCGGCAGATGTATATCGTCCACCATTTGTTCCGTTTAATAGATGTTCGCGAACAGTAACAATTGGATCAACTAAAGTATAGTTGCCAGATTCTTCTTGTGTGCGTTGTGCTAAAACATCTTCTAATTTACTATCGGCACTAATTGTTTTTCTTTTTCTAGCAGTGCCATTTTCAATTTCTACAACTGTTATGAATTCATTTTCGTCTGTAGTTGCACCTAATGCAACTTTAGTTAATGTTGTATCAATTTTTAATCTATCTGCTCCAGGTGCTTGATAGTTTGGAGTTCCTTGTGCATTATCAACAAGTGATTGATCTGAAATATAATCAACAAATGATTTTACAGGAACTAAACCAACTTTATAAGATGGATCATTTGTATATTTGTCTAGAATGATTGTTTGTGTCGAATTCTTAACAAAATGATCTGCAACGTAAACAATACCTTCAGAAATCGTAATCTTAGAACCATATTCGTAAATTTGTTGTGTTGCAAGACCCTCATCAACAATATTTCTTGTAGCATTTGTTAATGCAGCACTTGCATAGGATCTACTAATTACGTTTGATGTGAAAATTGTCTCTGAGTTGTCAAACTTAGTATTTGAAGTATAATTAGTTACGGCAGTAACATTGAGCACTTGAGTGCTTCCAGTGCTAAGTGTCGTATTTGCTGTCGTTACAGATAAAATTCCTGAAGTGTTTGAAACGAAGATTTTATTCGTACCAGTAATGGGATCCGTATACCACGCTTCAATTGTTCCAGTATTGCCTGTCGAAAATGTTATATTGTTTCCGACTTGGAGTGTAGACGGAGCAACGTTTACAGTAAGAACTTGAGTTCCATTTGTAGCATAGCTAACAAATAAAGTTTTTGGATCATTGCCTTCAATATCAGAGACTAATCCACAATATGCTTTAATACCACTATTTGCACCATAAACTACAGTTCTACTAAAGTTTTCAACATCAACTGCAGAACCATTGTAAAAACTTTGAAGTTTTACAAAACTTGTTCTTAAATCTAAATTTTGTTCACATCCATCAACTAATGCGCCTTGTTTGAAAAAGTATTCAGCAAAACGCTTTGTCTGAACTTGCTGAAGAGTTTGTGCTTGTGTAAGTTCTCTAGCTTGGACTGCACGACCGGGTCTATAGAGAATTCTTGCAAATTTTTTGTCCTCATCATAATCATCAAAATATGGACTGGTATTAAAGTCAATGCCGCCTGGATTAGTATTAGCCATTTTATATCTTAAATTAGAACTGAATAATTAGTTTAATATCTTCAATTTGATCTGCTGCCCTCGAAATAGGAACTCTATTTTCAACATAAATAATATCGCCCGTGTAAGGCTGAAGACCTGGAGTCGAAATTGCGGAAATTGTTCCTGTGCCACCACCAGCACCAGAAACGCTTGCTGAGTTAGCAAACGGCAAGTTAAGTGGTAATGTTGTGAACAAATTTGGAGCTGTGTATTCAACTAAAGATGCTGTGTTAGATCCACTAGTTACAGTTTCATCTAAGTTAAACGTTCCTGAAGCACCAGATAGGGTATATCTAAATGTCTGTCTAAACGAAGATGCAACAGCGCGAGTAGTTGTTCCATATAGATATGGATCACGAACAAGACCAACTTGTCTAAATTCATTCGAAGTTGTGATTGTGTTCGATTCTGTTCCATCCAAACGAACATTAAGCATTACATACTTACCGCCCAACTCTTCCACTGCATTTGATCCATGCCCACCCCTAGGTGAAATGATAGCGTTAGCGGTAGCCGCACCAGATGCAAATGAAACAGATGCTCTTGTGTATCCTGTACCTGCCGCAGTAATTGTAACTGATGTAACTACGTTAGCAGTAATTGTGGAGTTAGCTGTTGCGCCAGTACCATCGCCAGTAATTGTAACTGCTGGCGCTGTAGCATAACCAGAACCGCCCGCTGTTACTTTGATAACGTGAATACCACCGTCAACTGCGGCCGCTTGAACATCCCACTGATCTGTGCCATCATCTGAAGCCAATGTTTGGACTGGAATGTAAGATGTTGTCAAAAATTTGATAGCTTTGGCTGTTGTTAATGTGTACATGAATTTCCAAATGTATCCATCAGCTGCAGTAAATGGAGATGTGCTTGTTCCTGTCGGCTTTGTTGTAGACGCTCCACCATTAGCATTCCAAAGACATTTATAAACATTATATTCGTCAGTAATAACGTAGAAATTGTCTGATTCAATGAGATTTGTATCTTGATCATCATAATAAGCATAGACTGTGCTAGAAGTCCAGTCATATCTCGGAATTGCATGAGTAATATCAGAACTTGTCACCCTCTTTACTCCAAACATATCTCTCCATGGAGCAAGTTCTACGTTTGCAGTAGAATTTACTGGAGTTGGTGGAGCGTTGTCATTTGGGAATGCTGTGTTTTTTCCAACAAACAAATACATAATTGTATTTGACGTTTCTGAAAAAGATTCAACAAACTGTTCTGCGTTATGAATTTTAAATTTACTAGTTACAAGTGATGGCATTTAATTTATCTCCAATTTGGATAATTTTATTTATTTATAAAAAAAGTTGTACAATCTCTATGCTTTAGGTCAAAATTGTATGATTACTGAATATCAATATTTACATCGAAATTCTATATAAATACACCTTTATATGCGATAACACCACTAAATGGGTTTTCTGGAAATTTATCAAGAAGCATTAATGTATTATTTCCTACCGACAAAACTCTAAAAATTTCATTATTTGCTAATAATTGATTTCCATAACTAAAATCAACTAAAAAGTTAGTTCCTATTCCGACTGTAGCAGACCCTGGCTGACCAAATGCTAAACTAGAAATACTAGAAATTAAAGTATTAGCTAAAGAACTAGTTGTGAAATCTGCAATAGTTGTGTTTGCTGATGAAACCGTTCCAACAATTTTATTATATGTTGTTGTTTCAGTTCTAACATT
>Ga0114968_10003000_pt1 | contig 12753 bp, 15 predicted proteins | sample M_130807_EF_Meta_FD_87020 | JGI IMG/M metagenome (GOLD analysis project Ga0114968, IMG submission 87020) | Freshwater microbial communities from Lake Montjoie, Canada to study carbon cycling - M_130807_EF_MetaG | ecosystem: Environmental > Aquatic > Freshwater > Lake | place: Lake Montjoie... | reverse complement strand
CGGACACCGTTGAGATCCTGATCTAGACGCTGCTCTTCAGACGGGTGATTATACCTGTTTCGTGAACCAATCGAGTCGAAAACCTCCGCTTCGATGATTCACGTGAAACACCGCGAGGACGCCCGAAGGCGACAGCGCGATCAGGTGTTCATGGAATCGAAGAAGGTCGCATTACCCTTGGGCGTTTCGCGCAGCTTGCCCATGAGGAATTCGATGGCGTCCACAGTGCCCATGGGATTGAGAATGCGCCTCAGGACATACATTTTCTTGAGAATGTCGGGCGGAACGAGCAACTCTTCCTTGCGGGTTCCCGAACGCGTGATGTCGATCGCGGGGAAGACGCGCTTGTCGGCCACCTTGCGGTCGAGAATGATTTCCGAATTGCCGGTGCCCTTGAACTCTTCGAAAATCACTTCGTCCATGCGCGAGCCGGTGTCGATCAGCGCCGTCGCAATGATGGTGAGGGAGCCGCCTTCTTCAATGTTGCGCGCCGCGCCAAAAAAGCGCTTGGGACGCTGCAGGGCGTTGGCGTCCACGCCGCCGGTCAGCACCTTGCCGGAGGACGGAACCACGGTATTGTAGGCGCGGCCCAGGCGCGTGATGGAATCGAGCAAAATCACCACGTCGCGGCCATGCTCGACCAGACGCTTGGCCTTTTCAATGACCATTTCAGCGACCTGCACATGGCGCACGGCAGGCTCGTCGAAGGTCGAAGAAACAACCTCGCCCTTCACCGAGCGCTGCATGTCCGTCACTTCTTCCGGGCGCTCGTCGATAAGCAGAACGATGAGATAGCATTCCGGATGATTGGTGGTGATCGACTGGGCGATGTTTTGCAGCAAGACCGTTTTGCCGGTACGCGGCGGCGCGACGATGAGCGCGCGTTGCCCCTTGCCGATCGGCGCAACCACGTCGATGACGCGTGAGGAAAAGTCCTTGCGGGTGGGATCCTCGATTTCAAGCTTCAACCGCTCATTGGGATAAAGCGGCGTCAGATTGTCGAAATTGACCTTGTGGCGAACCCGCTCGGGATCCTCGAAGTTGATCGTATTGACCTTGAGAAGGGCGAAATAGCGCTCGCCTTCCTTCGGGCTGCGGATCTGGCCCTCAACCGTGTCCCCGGTGCGCAGACCAAGACGCCGGATCTGGGAGGGCGAAACGTAGATATCGTCAGGACCGGCCAGATAATTGGCGTCCGGCGACCGCAGAAACCCGAAACCATCTAGCAGAACCTCGATCACACCTTCACCGATGATCTCGATGTCCCGGCTCGCGAGCTGTTTGAGTATCGCGAACATCAGTTCCTGTTTGCGCAGGGTCGAGGCGTTTTCAACCTCGTGTTCTTCCGCAAAAGCAAGAAGTTCCATGGGAGCCTTGGACTTCAGGTCCTGGAGTTTGATTTCCCGCATGGGGGATGACCCTTGGGCGCCGCAGCGCAAAGATGGAGTGAAATCAGCAGCTGCGCTGGAAGCGGGGAACTTCCGGTCCTCGCGGGAGCGAGGGGCTCACAAGAGCAAAGCATGACTGCGAGGAGGGAAGTGACGAATAGAATGATTCCTGTCCGAAGGCAAGGCGCCCGAAAGACGCCAGATCGCCTTCATCAAAAGGGCTTCACGATCACGGCGATGACGATGACCACCATCAACAGGGTTGGCGCCTCATTGAGCACCCGGTAAAAACCGTGCCCACGCTGGTTGGCGTCGGCCGCAAAGGTGCGGACGCAGCGTGACATATAGCCGTGGGCGCCCGATAGAAGCAGCACCATCGACAGTTTCAGATGCAACCATCCCGTACCGAAAAAGCCCGCCTGATAAGCGAGAACAAGGCCGGTGATCCACGCAAGAATCATAGCCGGGGTCATGATGGCGCGCAATAAGCGGCGTTCCATCACCTTGAAAGTCTCTGACGTGATCGAGCCAGCAGGCGCTGCGCAGTGATAGACGAAGAGCCTTGGCAGATAAAGCAGACCCGCCATCCAGGCGATGATCGACACTACATGCAATGATTTGATCCAGAGATAACCTGTCATGCGCCTTGTTCCTTCGGCTGACCCTTGCGATCTGTCCGACCTGTTCGCTGTCGCCTTGTCAGGGCGTGGACAGGGCTAGAGCAGGCTTTGGCATATAATAAAAGAAAGATTCTTGAGTCTTGTTTTCTCTTGTTACAGCACCCCGGAAGGCTCACGCTTTTTTATGCAGAGGTCGTCCCCCGGTCTGTCCACATGTCCACCCTGATTCACATGGCTTAAGGCTTGGCTGAAGCTGTTAAGGATTCATTAACCATTTCAGCTCTCTGTGCTCATCGATCCTGTGGATGGCCAAAAAGTTTCCCCCGTTGTTCGACCTGTCGCCCGAAATGGGTCGGGATCTGTCCCGCATCGCATGGCGGTTGAGAAAAACAGCCGCTCAGGGCAATGTGGGTCGCGAGCTCCATTTGGCGCCCGCTATCCACTGCTGTCCACAGGCCTCCGGGGGTCTGCGCATGGCGAGAGAGGTCGTTTTGGGACGCAGCTACTTTCACCTCCATCTCGTGTCCGACGCCACCGGCGAGACCCTCATCGCGGCAAGTCGCGCCGTCGCCGCCCAGTATCAGGGCGTGGCGTCCATCGAGCATGTCTATCCGCTCGTGCGGTCGCGCGCGCTTCTCGACCGTGCCATCGCCGAGATCGAAGCAGCCCCGGGAATAGTCCTGTTCACGCTTGTGGACCCGGAGCTGTCCGAGCGTCTGCAGGAAGCCTGCCGCGAGATGGGAAGCCCTTGCCTTTCTGTGTTGCAGCCGATTTTCGATCTTTTTGAATCCTATCTCGGCACGTCTTCAGCGTCCAAGCCCGGCGCCCAGCACATGCTCAACGCGGAATATTTCAAGCGCATCGACGCGCTCAACTTCACCATGATGCATGATGACGGTCAGCAACCGCAGAATATCGAGGATGCGGATGTGCTGCTGCTCGGCGTAAGCCGCACTTCCAAGACGCCCACCAGCATCTATCTCGCCAATCGCGGCATCAAGACGGCCAATATTCCGCTTGTGCCGGACGTGCCTTTGCCGCCCGGCGTGGAACATGCTCGCAACCCCCTTGTGGTGGGCCTTGTCGCCTCGCCCGAGCGCATTGTCCAGATTCGGCAGAATCGCTTGCTGGCGCTCAATGCGGATCCGGAGACGCCCTATGTGGACCGCATTTCGGTCGCCGAAGAGGTCGCCCATTCGCGTCGTCTTTGCGCCGCCCATGGCTGGCCGATGATTGACGTAACCCGTCGATCTATCGAGGAGACGGCGGCCGCGATCATTGATCTGCACAAGGCGCATCGCCTCAAACTCAGCGCAGAGGCTTGAGCGGGCCATGGCTGCTGCTGTGCATTTCTGGCTGGCGGGAGAGCCTCTGGTTCTGGCGTCCGGCAGTGCGGCCCGCGCGCATCTGCTGAGCGCTGCGGGCGTGCCGATCAGGGTGGACAAGCCTGATCTCGACGAGCGCGCCCTCGAAGCTCCGTTGCGGGCGGCGGGCGCCGGAGGCGCGGCCATCGCCGCCGCCCTGGCCCGGGCGAAGGCGCTGGACGTGAGCGCCCGTCATCCCGGCCGCTATGTGCTGGGCGGCGACCAGACGCTCGAGATTGGCGACGCCATTCTGGCAAAACCCGAGGGCAGGGCGGGGGCGCGCGCGCATCTGCAACTCCTGTCCGGGCGCGACCATCACTTGCATGCGGCGGCGGCGCTGGCGCTGGATGGGCGGATCGTGCTCGCGCTCGCCGATCACGCGACCCTCGCCATGCGTCCCCTGAGCGAGGCTTTCATCGACGCTTATCTGGATGCGGCCGGCGAGGCCATTTTTGGGAGCGTCGGCGCCTATCAGATCGAGGGTCTTGGGATCCATCTTTTCGAAAAAGTGACTGGCCAGCACGCGGTCATCATGGGTCTGCCTCTGCAAAGGCTGATCGCCGGGCTGCGGACCCTTGGCCTGTTGCGCGGATGAAACGCTCATGGAGAGCCCCAAATGGTGATTCTGGGTCTGACAGGGTCCATCGGCATGGGCAAATCGGCGACGGCGGATCTTTTTCGCGTACGGGGCGTCCCGGTCCATGATTCGGATGCGGCCGTGCATGGTCTTTACGCAGGCGAGGCGGCGCCGCTGATCGAGGCGGCCTTTGCGGGCACGGTCCGCGATGGCGTGGTTGATCGGGTCGCTCTGCGGAAGGCTGTCCTTGGCGACGGGGCGGCCCTCAAGCGATTGGAGGCCATCATCCATCCGCTTGTGGCGCAGGAGCGGGACGCCTTTCTGCGGGCCGCGGCGCAAGCGGGCCAACGGATCGTCCTTCTCGACATTCCGCTGCTGTTCGAGATTGGCGGAGCTGCTCTTGTGGATGCGGTGGTGGTCGTCACGGCGCCCGAGGCGGTGCAAAAGTCGCGCGTTCTGGCGAGGCCCGGGATGACGCCGGAGGTATTCGCGGCCATAGTCGAAAGGCAGATCCCTGATCGCGAGAAGCGCGCCCGCGCGCATTTCATCGTGGATACGAGCCAGGGATTTGAATCGGCGGGTCGGCAGGTCGATTCGATCCTCAGGGCCGCCGCCCATCTCGAAAAGGCCGGAGCCCATGCGCGAGATCATTCTGGATACGGAAACAACCGGCCTTGATCCGGCGACCGGCGACCGGCTCGTCGAAATCGCCTGCGTGGAAGTCCTGAACTACATTCCCACGGGCGATTATTACCACACCTATCTCGATCCCGAGCGCGACGTGCCGGAGGGCGCCTTCAAGGTGCATGGTCTGTCGACGGACTTTCTCAAGGGCAAGCCCCTGTTCCGAAACGTGGTTCCGGATTTCCTGGCCTTCATCGGCGATTCGCCTCTGGTGATTCACAACGCCGAATTCGACATGAAATTCCTCAACGCCGAGCTCAAGAGAGCGGGTCTGTCGCTGCTTCCGGCCGACCGCGCCTTCGACACGCTCGCTCTGGCGCGGCGCAAACATCCTGGCGCCGCCAATTCGCTCGACGCGCTTTGCGCGCGCTACAAGATTGATAATTCGCGTCGCACCAAGCACGGCGCGTTGATGGATTCGGAAATTCTGGCGGAGGTCTATGCGGAATTGATGGGCGGGCGTCAGGCGACTCTCGTTCTGTCGTCTGAAGCCACCATCCGTCAGCAAGCTCAAATCTCGGCGCCGCGCATGCGGCCCGCGCCTCTGCCGCCTCTGCTGAGCCAGGACGAAGCGCAGGCCCATGGCAGCTTCCTGCGCGATCTGGGCGAGAAGGCGGTCTGGCGCGACTATATCAAATAGGCCGCGACAGACCGGTCCGTCAGGTGGGAATGGCGTTGGCGGTCTGCATATCCGCCATGCGCTGCCGGTAAAGCGCCACAAAATCGATCGGATCGATGAACAGGGGTGGGAAGCCACCATTGCGCACGCTATCGGCGATGATCTGCCTTGCGAAGGGGAACAACAGGCGCGGGCATTCGATCATGATCACCGCATGCAGTTCAGCTTCCGGGATGTTGCGGACGCGGAACACGCCGGCGTAGTCCACCTCGAACTTGAACAGAACCGAATCCTGAGCCTGGGCCGAGCCCTCGAGCACGAGGTTGACCTCGAATTCGCCCTCTGAAAGCTGTTTTGCGTTCACATTCACTTGAATGTTGATATTGGGACCCTGCTCCTGCGGACCAAGGGATTTTGGCGCGTTCGGGTTCTCGAACGACAGATCCTTGATATACTGTGCGAGCACATTGAGCTGAGGCAGGGCCTCGTTATTGGCGCCGTCGCCGTTGTCAGCCATAACGGAAAACTCCAAAAATGCGGTCTGCCGGGGAAAAACCGCCATGGAAGCGAACCGACCCCTGCGACGGGGGACCTAACATGGAACGGGTCGCCCGAACAAGGCTTGGCTTTGATCCGCCAGGGTCAGGCGGGGGATTCCTGATGGCGAAGCCTTTGTCACCCCCCTTTGCATAAGTGCGCAGGACGCGCCACATATGAGGACAAACCCGGGCCGCTCTGGCTGCTCTCTCCGAAGATCGAAAGAACGTGATGCAGGACAGTTTTGACTTCTCGACGATCATTTTCGCCGCTCTGGCGATTTTCGTCCTTTACAAGCTGAAGTCGGTGCTCGGGACGCGCACTGGCGAAGAGCGTCCCCCCTTCGACCCTTTCAAGCGGCGAAACGCCGATGAAGCCGATGGGGGACTGCCGGGCGCAGCGCCCAGGAACAATGTCTTTCGCTTGCCCGGCGCGCCCGAGGCTGCGCCTGACAGCTCCGCTCCCGCAGCCGGGGCCGCGCGTTGGGAGAAGCTGGCGGACGCCGACGCTTTCGCCGGGCTCGACGCCGTCGCCGCCGCCGACCCCAGTTTCGATGGCGCTCGGTTCCTGAACGGAGCGCGCTCCGCCTATGAGATGATCGTGACCTCTTTCGCCCGGGGCGACCGCGATTCGCTGCGCGCGCTTCTGTCACCCGAGGTCTTCGAGAGCTTTTCCGGCGCCATCGCCGCCCGGGAGGCGCAGGGCGAGACGGTGGAGACCACCTTCGTCTCCATCGACAAGGCCAGCATCGCCGACGCCCATCTGCGCGAGGGGGTGGGTCAGATCACCGTGCGTTTCGCCTCCAAGCTCATCACTCTGACCCGCGACCGTTCCGGCGCCGTCATTGACGGCGGCGTGGACAAGATCGTGGATGTGATCGATGTGTGGACCTTCGCCCGTCAGGCCGGCGCCCGGGATCCGAACTGGAAACTGGTGGCGACTGAAGCCGCGCACTGACAATGGAGTCGGCGCCGTCCAAAGGCTGGCTCAAGGGTACGGATGGCGCAAGGTTGAAGGTGGTCGCTTTTGACGATCTGCCAGGCTTTGCGCAGGATGATCACCTGGCCGCCTTCGCGGGCTTCCGGCGGTCGGCCCGCAGCATTGTCGCCGGTGGGCCCGAGTTGCGCAGCGCCTTGCCTGCGCCTGACGCCTTGCGCGCCGTCTGCCAGGAGGCCCTCAGGGGGACCATCACCTCGGCGGGACAAGCCCGGCAGTTTTTCGAGACGCTGTTCACTCCCTGCGCCATCGTGACCGCGCAAGCGCCGCCAGCCTTCATCACCGGCTACTACGAGCCGGTGGTTTGCGGCTCGCTGGAGCGAACTGACGTCTTTTCGGAGCCGGTGTTCGCCCGCCCCGATGATCTGGATCAGATCACGCCCTATCCAGTTCGCGCCCGGATCGAGGCGCTGGGGGCGGCGCGGTTCCGGCCGCTTGTCTGGCTGGCCGACGCCATCGAAGTCTTCATGATCCAGGTGCAGGGCTCCGCCGCCGTTGATCTGCCCGATGGGCGGCGCATTCGCCTGACTTACGCGGGTCGCAACGGTCAGCCTTATTCATCCATCGGGCGCGCCCTGAGCGAGGCTGGCGAGATCGCGCCAGATGAGATGTCGTTGGCGCGGCTCAAGCAATGGGTGCGCGACAAGGGTCAGGCGCCGGGCGAAGCGGGCCGGGACCTTCTTCATCGCAATCACTCCTATATTTTCTTTTCCCTGGATGAGTCGGCGGCGCGCCTCGCCGGGCCGATCGGCGGCGCCGGCGTTCCCTTGACGCCGTTGCGCTCGGTCGCCATGGACCGGAGCCTCTGGCCCTATGGATTGCCGGTTTTCGTTGATGCTGTCTTGCCCGATGCGGACGAAAGGCTCGCGCCCTTTCAGCGCCTCATGATCGGCCAGGACACGGGTTCGGCGATCCTTGGTCCGGCGCGGCTTGATCTTTTCATGGGCTCCGGAGATGCGGCGGGCGCCATGGCCGGGAACATCCGGCATGGCGCCGGGCTTTACATTCTGCTGCCCAGAGCGGCATGCTTGAGCTTATGAAGCGGTTGGACCTCTTTCCACGACCTCCCCGTCACCGGACTCTGACCCGCGAGGAGATCGAGTTGTGGCGGCAGGTGACGCAGACCGTCGCGCCCAGCGCGGGTCGAGAGCGCGCGCCGGATGTAAAGATCGTCCCTCCGGTCGAGGCGAGCGAAAAAAAGCACCCGGAAAAACTGTCGGGCTTCAAGGCGCCTTTCCTGCCTGGCTATACGCCCCCGCCGCAGCCCCCCGCTTCCGGCCTCGCGCCCCTGTCGCCGCTCGAACGGCGGTTGCGGCAGCGGCTGTCGCGGGGCCGCGCCGATGTCGATGCGGTGATGGATCTGCATGGGTTGCGGCAGGATCAGGCGCATGGCGTCTTGCGGCAGTTCCTGTTCAACGCCCAGGCCAGCGGCGCCAGGCTCGTGCTCGTCATCACCGGCAAGGGAGGCCGCTCGCCGGACCTGTCCTCCTATCACTCGCAGATCGGGGTCCTGCGCCGCAGCGTGCCCCAATGGTTGCGGGCGCCCGAAATGCGCGGCGTCGTCATCGGCTTCGAGGAGGCCGGGCAGCAGCACGGGGGCGCTGGCGCGCTCTATGTGCGGATCCGGCGTCCGGATCGACCCAGCGGCAGAGGCGGTTCATGACCCCCTTCGGCGCCCGGTTGCGGGAGTTGCGCGCTGCGCGTGGAATCAGCCTGAAAGCCATGGCGCAGGCCATCGGGGTCTCCGCCGCCTATCTCTCCGCCCTCGAGCATGGCAGGCGCGGCGCCCCGACTTGGTATCTCGTTCAGCGGATCATCACCTTTTTCAATGTGATCTGGGATGAGGCGGAGGATCTTGAGCGCCTCGCCCAGGACTCGGATCCGCGCATCGTGGTGGATACGGCGGGGCTCAGCCCGAAGGCGACGCAATTCGCCAATCGCCTCGCGCGCCAGATCGGGTCTCTGGGGGAAGCTGAAATCGCGGCGCTTCTGGCCCTTCTTGACGCTCATGACGGGGCCGGGCGCCGTCGCTGAAGCGCTCCCCTGCAAAACGGCATGAACTTCGCTAGGAAGGGGTCCGAACAGTGGCTGAGCTTGACGCAGCCAAGGGCGGCGCCCCAGATGGGCGGAATGAGACGGAATGGAGCTGTTTATGTCTGATTGGCGGTATGACGTTCTTGGCCTCGGCAATGCGATCGTGGATGTGATCGCCCGCGCGGAAGATGACTTCCTCATTCGGGAGAATCTCCACAAGGGCTCCATGGTGCTGATCGACGAAGCCCGCGCTCTCGGCCTTTATGATCTCATGGGGGCGGGCACGGTGATTTCAGGTGGTTCCGCCGCCAACACGATCGTCGGTCTCGCCTCGTTCGGCGCCAGGGCCGCGTTCATCGGCAAGGTGCGCGCCGACGACGCCGGCCATGCTTTCGCCCATGACATTCGCGCCATGGGGGTGCATTTCCCCACCGTCGCCGCCACGGACGGCCCCGCCACCGCTCGTTGCTTCGTGCTGGTGACGCCCGATGGCGAGCGCACTATGAACACCTATCTGGGCGCCTGCCAGAATCTCACCCCCGACGATGTGGACGAGGCGACCGTCGCGGCCTCCGCCATCACCTACATGGAAGGCTATCTTTGGGATCCGCCAGCGGCCAAGCAGGCCTTCCTTAAGGCGGCGACCATCGCTCATGCAGCGGGCCGCAAGGTTGCGCTGACCCTGTCCGATCCTTTCTGCGTTGATCGTTATCGCGACGAGTTCCTCGACCTCATCCGCAAGAAGACGGTCGATATCGTCTTCGCCAACCAGCACGAACTGTGCTCGCTCTATCAGACGGCGGATTTTGAAACGGCTGTCACGGCCCTGCGCGAGGAGAACCTGCTCGGCGTCGTGACTTGTTCGGAAGACGGTTCTCTGGTCGTCACCCGCGAAGAGACCCACGCCATCGCCGCCTTCCCCATCGACAAACTGGTCGACACCACGGGCGCGGGCGACCTTTATGCGGCGGGTTTTCTGGCCGGCCTCACGCGCTCGGCGGATTATATCACCTGCGCGCGGCTCGGCGGTCTGGCTGCGGCGGAAGTCATCCAGCACTATGGCGCGCGTCCGCAGGTCAGCCTGCGTGATCTCGCCGTTGATTGCGGCATGGGCTGATCACAATTTGCGAAGGGCCACCGTCTCGATTCTGTGAGCCGGGCCCTTCGTCAGCACCAGACTGGCCCGCGCCCGCGTGGGCTCGATGTTCTCATGCAGATTGCGCAGATTGGTCCGTGTCCAGATCGCATGGGCGGTCTTGCGCGCCGCCTCGTCGCTGAGATCAGCATATTTCTTGAAGAAGGAGCGGGGGTCGCGGAAGGCGGTTTCGCGCAGGCGCATGAAGCGCTCGATATACCAGCGCTCGAGATCGGCGTCCTCCGCATGGAGATAGACCGAAAGATCAAAGAAGTCGGAGACGAAGGGCGTGCGCCGACCCAGCTTGTTCGGCAGCAGCACATTCAGGCCTTCGACGATGAGGATGTCGGGCCGATCCACCACGATCTCCTCGCCCGGCACCACGTCATAGGTCAGATGCGAATAGACCGGCGCCGTCACGCGTTGCTTGCCCGCTTTTATTTCGGCGAGAAAGCGCACGAGCGCCGCGCCGTCATAGCTCTCGGGAAAGCCCTTCTTCTCCATGATGCCTTCGCGTTGCAGGACGGCGTTGGGCAGCAGGAAACCGTCTGTCGTGACAAGCTCCACCTTCGGCGTATTGGGCCAGCGCGAGAGCAGCGCTTTCAACACGCGCGCGGTGGTGGATTTGCCCACCGCCACCGAACCCGCGATGCCGATGATATAGGGCACCTTGCCATCTTCGGCGCCCAGAAAGCGCTGCGTCGCCTTGAACAGTCCCTGGGTGGCCGCAACATAGAGCGCCAGCAGGCGCGACAGCGGCAAATAGATGGCGATGACTTCCTCGACCGAAATCGGATCATTGATGGATTGCAGCTTGGCGAGATCGTCGATGGTGAGGGTCAGCGGCGTGTCAGCGCGCAAAGCCGCCCATTCCGAACGGCTGAAGCGCCGGTAGGGCGATAATTTGCTGGTCTCGATGGCGCTGCGCTCGTCCATTCTTGTCCCCGGCTTGCAGCCGAAATCTCACGTCCCTCGCGACGCCTTTTCCTGATGGCCCGATTGCGCGGTGCGCCGCTGCAATTCGTCCAGCACCTCGTCCAGGCTCACGCCCCCCGCGCGCATCAGCACCAGCAGATGGTAGAGCACATCGGCGGCCTCTTTCATCAGGGCCGTCTTGTCCTGTTCCATGGCGGCGATGACGGCCTCGAAAGCCTCTTCGCCGAATTTCTTCGACGCGCGCGCAACTCCAGCGTCCAGAAGCGATTTCGTGTAGGAGGCGCCAGCGTTGGCTGACACGCGCGAGCCGATGATGGCGTCCAGATCATCGAGCGTGAATTTGGTCATTCGTCGCCCCTCAATCGAGCCGCATGGGGATGCCGGCTTTCGCCATATGCTCTTTCGCCTGCCGGATCGTATATTCGCCGAAGTGGAAGATCGAGGCCGCGAGCACGGCGGTCGCATGTCCCTCGGTCACGCCCGCCACCAGATGGTCGAGATCGCCAACGCCGCCTGAGGCGATCAGCGGCACGGGGACTGCGTCGGCTACCGCACGAGTCAGCGCCACGTCGAAGCCCGATTTGGTGCCATCCCGGTCCATGGAGGTCAGCAGGATTTCGCCCGCCCCCAGCGCCACCACTTCGCGGGCGTAGTCCACGGCGTCGAGGCCCGTGGTCTTGCGCCCGCCATGGGTGAAGATTTCCCATTTGCCCGGCGACACCATCTTGGCGTCGATGGCCACCACGATGCACTGGCTGCCGAATTTCTCCGCCGCCTCGCGCACGAAGTCGCGGTTATGGACGGCGGCGGTCATGATCGACACCTTGTCCGCGCCCGCCAGCAGCAGCTTGCGAATGTCCTCGGTGGTGCGCACACCCCCGCCCACGGTCAGCGGCATGAAACAGGCCTCCGCCGTGCGGCGGACCACGTCCAGAATGATGCCGCGATTTTCGTGGCTGGCGGTGATGTCGAGAAAGCACAGTTCGTCCGCGCCCGCCTTGTCATAGGCGACGGCGCTTTCCACTGGATCGCCCGCATCACGCAGATCGACGAAATTCACGCCCTTGACGACGCGTCCGTCTTTCACATCGAGACAGGGGATGACGCGGCGCTTAAGCAAGCGAGGCCTCCTTCGCGGCGCGGATCAGCTCCAGCGCCTGCGCCGGATCAAGACGCCCGTCATAGAGCGCGCGTCCTGAAATGGCGCCGGCGAGCCGGGCGCAATCGGGTTGCAGGAGGCGACGAATATCGTCCAGTGAGGCGAGGCCGCCTGATGCGATGACGGGGATCGTCAGGGCGTTGGCGAGCGCCAGGGTCGCCTCGATGTTGAGGCCCATCAGCACGCCGTCGCGGGCGATGTCGGTGTAGATGATGGCGGCCACGCCCGCGTCTTCGAAACGCTTGCCCAGCTCCACAGCGGAGACCTGCGAGACCTTGGCCCAGCCCTCCACCGCCACGAGCCCGTCGCGGGCGTCAATGCCCACCGCGATGCGGCCGGGATGGCGGCGTGCGGCCTCGCGCACGAGGTCGGGGTCTTTCACGGCGGCGGTGCCGATGATGACGCGGGAGATGCCCTTGGCGAGCCAGCCCTCGATGGTGCGCATGTCGCGGATGCCGCCGCCCAGCTGTACGCGCATCTTCACCGCGCCGATGATGGCTTCCACCGCTTGCGCATTCATGGGCTTGCCCGCAAAGGCCCCGTCGAGATCGACCACATGGAGGTAATCGAAACCCTGCGCTTCGAAGGCGGAGGCCTGCGCGGCGGGATTCGTATTGAAGACCGTGGCCTGCGCCATGTCGCCATGGATGAGACGCACGCACTCCCCGTCCTTGAGATCGATGGCGGGAAACAGGATCACGGGG
>Ga0114968_10002999_pt1 | contig 12754 bp, 15 predicted proteins | sample M_130807_EF_Meta_FD_87020 | JGI IMG/M metagenome (GOLD analysis project Ga0114968, IMG submission 87020) | Freshwater microbial communities from Lake Montjoie, Canada to study carbon cycling - M_130807_EF_MetaG | ecosystem: Environmental > Aquatic > Freshwater > Lake | place: Lake Montjoie... | reverse complement strand
CCCCATCTCACCTGCCCGACTTGCCTGCCCCGTCTCACCTACCCGACCTTCCGGACTTGCCTGACCCGAATGTTCCGGATGATCCGTCTGTCCTTTCTGACGTAACCGATCCATCTGAAAATAGTGATCTAAGAGACAGCATGGAATCCAGATTAAGTTTTTTAACAGAAGAAACACCTTCTACACCAAAAGCAACCCCCGTAACGACAGAAAAAACGGAATGGGTCCTTACACGTTCCTTTACTGAACTTGTACACATGTTATGTAATCGTACAATTGCAAGTCAGTTAACTGCATTGATGCAATCAAAAGAAGATTTTAAAACAAAAGCAATGAGGTTTGTTGATTCAGAACCAACCGTTCAAATTGCAGACCCAACCCAGAAAAAATCTTATTTTAAAAAGTCTCCGACCATACCAATCAAATTATTTGAAAATCATTATCTTGCTTTTCTTCTCATGGACAATACTTATTTTAATTCTATTATAGAAAGACTAGAAGGACTAAACGCACGAACTATAGATGCAGCTCTTACCTATTTTAATATACGTTCATCTGCTGCATCGGTAATCAGTTTTTTAAAAGAGTTAAGAGCTCTTATTGATTATGATACAGATTTTTATGAATTGTTAGTACATAATTTTTCAAAAAGTGCAAACAAACATTATTATTTAAAAGCGGTCCCTTATTATTTTTCGTTTACTTTATTAGATCTTCTTTTGTATGAATTTGTTCCAACAACAGAAAATATAGGTTCCATGTATCGTTTTATTATTGATCTTGTAAAAAATGGTGCAAGATTTAGTACTACCATTTATTCACGTGATGATGCCGTGAAAGATTGGATAGAATTCCCTAGTAGTGAGATTGTTCCACTATCCATGCCATCGGTTGAATTGGAATCGTTAGGTACAGAACAAAAAGAAAATGAAATCAGACTAAGATGGAATGAAGCAAAAAAGAGAATTGATCCTGACAATGTACTTTCTCATCTCAATCGACAATACGTAGACATAAGACGTAGACTTGATACTGAACATTCTAAATTACAATCTCTTTATGATAAAGCAAAATATCAGGAAGCGGAACTTGCACGAATACATGATCAATTTATTCAAAGAAATAAACCGTTACTTGACAATCTAGAAGATATAAAAAAGAAATATCGTGCAGAAAAACAACGTCTTGATCCTAAGGATGAACTGATTCAAATAAGAATGGATATGCGCAACGTTATAAATGACGGCATGCATTATTATTTAAATAGTCACTTGGCAGATTTAATTGATAGCCAAGAAGTAAAAAAATTACATGATGCCATCTTAAAAACGTTAGTTAAAATAACCCCTGAACCTACTGTATCTATCGGTGGATCTAAAGATACATCATGGAAGAGGTCTTCACTTCGTCAATCTTCAGTAAAAGCCGGACGGTATCGGGCGTTACAGTATAAGGGAAAGAGACGGACAAGGGCAAATCGCTCGTAAATAAGTTTGTACCCGGTTTCATCAATCGAAACAAGTTCAGTTTAGAATAAATTGTTTCTAGTGATCGTTTCAAGTTACGTACACCCTTTTCATCGCCTGTAAAATGATCAATGATATATTGTATCGCTTGATCTGTAAAGATAACCTCTTCTTCACGAAAGGAAATGTTTTGACGAATGGATTTGGACAAGTACTGTTTCGCAATAATCGTCTTTTGAGGTGTAGAGTAACCCTCCGTTTTGATCACGTACATGCGATCCCTCAAAATAGGGTTTACTTTGGATCGATCATTATAACTGAATACAAAGAGACACCTTGACAAATCTAAATTGACACCATTAAAATACTTGTCTTGAAAGGAATCATTTTGAGACGTGTCTGTCAAATGTGTAAGTATTCCAATAATTTCTTCACCCTTTGGTGTCTCACTAACCTTGTCGAGCTCATCAAAGTAGAACACGGGGTTCATGCATTGACATTTCATCAAGACGTCTACAATTTGTCCCCAGATACTTCCTTCGTATGTAATCATGTGTCCGTCAAAGGTGCTACTGTCGGTAGCACCACCGAGTGCAATGAAGGCGAATGGTCTCTGCAAAATTTTACTAATACCTTCTTTCACAAGAGTTGTTTTTCCGGTACCCATCGGTCCTTCAATGGCAATGGCCGTTCCAGTACTTTGAGGATTAGAAATGAGACGGCCTATGTATTGCATGATTTGTGTTTTTGCGTCTTGTAACCCGTAGGCCGATGCATCGAGTTGCTGTTTCGCCTTTTCTAGAAAGTCATGACATATATCGGGTCCATCTTTCAAGGAAACCGGCAAGGTATGATATTTTCCAAATGGAATTTTCATGAAACCGTCTAGCCAAGCACGAATTTTTCCAATTTCACCGTCGCTACCTTGTTTGAGTTGATTCATTTTTTGAAAAGCGATTAATTTATATTCATCTGGAATGTCAGATTCTATCAAACGAATACGATTAGGTTTTTGTTGTTTATCCAATTCGCGAAGAGAGGATAGTTTGGTAAGCAAACTGCGTTGATCTTCCATGGCAAGTCCTTTGAAGTAATTCACATCATTGGGAGGTTTATTTTGAATCAATTCAACAAATTTTGATTCATTTTCACGCTTTTCTTTTTTTTCAGTCCTTTCTTTAGCAGCTTTGGTCTTTTTTGCCATTTCTTGATGTGTTTCCAACATTTTCTTGTACATGGGTAATTCTTTGTATACGGATAGGTCAAGACCCATTTGTTCCACTTTTCCTAGAAACTCTTCGGTTTTTTCAACATCCATTTCTTCGTCCGATTCTTCTTCTTGTCCCATCGTAAAGGTAATGTTTACGTTGATGGGTTCAGATTCTTCTGTGTAGTCAGAGTCATCTTCGTCAGACTCTTCCGTTTCTGTCTCGTAGTCAGAGTCATCCGTTTCATATTCTGACTCAGATTCAGACTCGGATGAGTCTTTCTTTACCTTATCTTTCATATATTTAGAAGGGAAGATTTCACCCAGTAATTCATTAAATTTGTCTTGATCAAAAGGAGACTGTGAGTTACGAAGATTGTACTTATGAGGCATTTCTATGGGATATAAGAATAAATTTATATCAATTTTTTAATGATTTAGATGTTGGAAAGACAATAGTATTGCAGCACTTAACAAAGAATGGTATTCTGTAGAGTCTGATTCTACGGGTACAAAATTAATTGCATGTGTTCCAAACGAATGTTAAAAGAATTATTTGGAATGTCTCTACTAAAATAAAGAGATAAAATATGAGATCCATTGGAACCTTTCGCTACGGAACCACTACGTTAGGATCAGATACTGTTTCACGAGATCAAAGTTTTTCGGCTGGTCGTGCCATGGTCGTTCAAAAAGTAGAACAAAATCGTATTCCCAAGGTTGGTGTAATGGATAGCTCTCAGCGTACTTCATTACGGGTTGCTTCTTTAGGTAACTTGCGTACTCAATTTGCAACACGTAATGGGAATGATGTCAAAAGTGCATTGATACGTACACGTAATGCAGGTTCGGTTGCACCGAAAAAAAAGAATGCCAAACGTAGTTAAACACCACCTAAATCATTTACAACCCATTCTTTTACATCATTGGTCTTTGAAAAATAAACGATTAAACCATTCGTTACTATTTTTGACATCCAACTATTATCATCTTCTCCAGATTCTTGATATAAGTTGTATGTTTGACTATTATTTTCCGATATTTTTTTAGGTATACAATAAATATATAGTATTTCGTCTTCATCTGATTCTTCTTGTTGTTTTACATAATATAACATCAAATTTGTAGAACCGATTGAATATGGATATCTTAAAAATGTATTTACTTCATCACCATCTGACCCCATATTACCATATCCACCAAATTTGAATGGTTTATCATCATTTACAGAAATATCAAACTTAAAAATACCCTGAACTGGATAACCATGTATTATTGTAAATGTACGACCAAATGCGTTAAATGTCTGTGTAAAAATTTGACCATCCGCTTGATTTTGAGGTGAAAGTAAAGGAAAATAATATTTACCTTGTTCAACATCATAAAGATAAAAATATCCCCAATCATCAAAAACATCATCGTCCCAATCATCCCATTTAGATGCTAATAATCTATCCTCATCCAATTTATCTCCTACAACTATATTTTCATTTGTAAAGGGTGCCATTCCAGGGAAATATTCAGGATATTCTTGTGGGTCAAATTCATCATTATAATCATCATTGCTCATATCTTTATCAACTTCTTCTCCAACTGGGAACCCGTCGCTAGTTGTATTATTCTTAGAATATAAGAGCGTATAACTAAGTAAAGGATATTGGTATGGTTCACGAGGTCGTACCCCATCACGAGGGTACCATCCTACTCTACCGATTCCACCAATTTGATTCATCGTAAAAATATAATCACGTTTATCACCTGTAGCAAGGCGTTTTACTGCTCTATGCTGGAACGTACGACGGTCGAGTTGAAATGGCAGTCCTTGTTTCTTATTTCCACCAGCTGTATTTAGGTTTACGTTACAATTATAAATTGTACTTCCAGCAGAACATGCGCCAATGACTCTTGCTTTACTCATACCTATATAAACATAAAAAAAGGATACATTTTATGGAATGTATCGTTTGTTTTGAAGAAAGGGAACCCATTGCTTTTCCATGTGGTCATACCGTATGTCTAGTATGTTATCCTAAACTAAGACGATGTCCTCTATGTAATTATGAAATGGTCATTTTCATACCGACTACACGTCCCGTAGAAGTAATATATCCGCGTGCTAGAGATGATACTAGAAAATTACAATTGATATGTTGTTTTATTATATTATCTATTATATTATTGTCTTTACACAAGTGGCATTAGCACAAACATAATACTTATTTTTCTGAAAGAAAAGGGGATCTTCTGAATAAACCATTTTTACACCCCATGGTCTTACAAATGATGCATTATTTGTAGTAATGGCATTATATTTTTTGCGTGCAATATGTGTGCTACCATCCACTGGTCCTTGTGTAGAAAAGGAAGGATTACTTGGTTTATAAATGGTGATGTTTGCACAAGAAGGTGAAGTTGGAAGATTTTCTGCATAATGACTACTATCATTCTGTGAGCCATCTGGCGCCTTGGTATAATCAATTCCTGCAATGGCATGAAAAGTTGACTTGGCTACGTAAGTATTTCCTCTTCGTTTCAAAAAAGTGGCATAATCAAAGTAATATTCTGGATTTTCATTTCCCTTGACATCAAGTCTTGGTTTGTTTGTCATTCCTGTTTTAATGCCTGCATTTCCACTAAAGCTAATCACATTGCCAGGTTGACAACATACTGTCTTTTGCATACCATCATCTTTTTTGCCTAACATTTTAAATGGCATTCCTACACGTCGTGAATTTACACATGGATTACAATCAGACGTTGTAGTATAGGCGATGGATGCCGTATGAGACACGGACGTACCCGTTTTACGATAGTGTTGTAAAGGACGAGCTGAAGGGTACCATGTTGTAAGAATGCCACCAGGAACTGTTTTGATCTTTCTAGGTACATAATCTATTTGATTGGTTGTTTTTTGAATAGCTTGTTTATAATGTAATACTTTGTAACTACCGTTTTCCATAGAATATAAAAACAAAATATATACTATGTATTGGTTGATTGTACTATTACTAGCCCTTCTTTTTTTTCATTTTTGGAAAAAGGAGGGATATGAAAATTATGACGATCCATCTTGTTTAATGTTAGCGAAAAAAAATCAATCGAATCTAGATTCCTTAAAAAAGGATGTTGAAAAGATATTGGCACTTCAAACAAAAGTACAAGAGTTGCAAAACACAACCGATGCCAATTCAAAACAATTAAAAAGTATAGTGGATCAAGTTTATAAAACATAACGAACGTGACTTTCCCATGTATATCTACAATAAGACCACTCTAACGTAGGCATAACACTTTTAACTGATGTACCATCGGGTATAAAACGATAATATGTTGGTGGCAAAACATACATTAATAATTCACGTTCATTGAAACGATCTTCACATGGTTCAATCGTATGCTCCTTTGGAATAAACTTTACCAAATCTTCTAACAATGGAGGATACATGAATGAATAATACATACGCCAATTAGTGCATCCGGTAGTATAATACTGCATGTTCCAAGCTAATATATCTATGTATTCTTTACAAATCATTTCTTTAGGTGAAGTAAAAAAGGAATCATAATAACGTTGTTGCCATCCCTTTTTACTAGGACAAATAAAGTGTTCCTTTTCTCGTTTTAACATGGGAAGATTTTGTTGTCTCTTTTCTTCTGTAGAAGCGTCTACGTGAAAACGATTACGCGAATAATATTCTTTCATGATAATGTTTTCTTCTTGTATAGAGAGAGCAGCCACAAACTTTTGAACGATTGGCCATTGAATAGTTCCATCAAACAAATGTTCATTTTCTTTTACCGTAGACGTATATGTTCGAAATAAAGTATCAAACCCATTTGTTCTTAGATTGAGGGCAGGAAAATGAGGCATGAAATCATTTCCTAAAAAAAGAGTCATGAAAATATAATCGAACAACTTGGTTTTTCCAATCATTTCACGAATACTTTCGGCTAACTTGGGAACATCTAGTACGTGTAAATCACGATCTTGCAACATGAACGCAGGTGCTTCACGTAAAAGACGAATATCTCCATACTGTAAATGGTGCAAACTCAATATAATGAGGTCCGAGTCTAACCCATACACGAGAGTTTTTTGGTCGTGATGTAGCTCGGGGTGGTCACGAATCCATGAAAAGATTTTGTGCTCTCCTTCACCAGGTTCTTTACTGGTAGAGAGTTGGAACGATTCATATCGTGAGGCATGAGACTTAAAGTAAGAGTGTAGTTTGGCGTCCAATTCATTCATGAAAGAGGTACCAGGTGTAATTTGCATGGTATTCCATCCCATGGGCGCATTCGACATGGTTTGCTGAATCCAGCTTTTGTATCGTCGATCTTTTTGTTGTTTGATTTTTGCCATGGGAGGAATACCGTCAAAGGCAATAAAGACGCGTTTGGGTTTTACCAAAGAAAGATAAAAATCAATCTTTTCGCATACTTTTTGAATGAGAACAGATTCATTTACGGTGTCCATGCTAGAAACCATATCATAAATGATAGAGTTACTATCTAGATACAAATTATCAGCTGGTTGTAATGCGGTAATGATGTAGGGATGTTTACGTAACAAGTACGAAAAATAACTTGGTATTCCCATTATCATGGGTTGTCCTTTTCTATTTAAATGGATTAAATCGATTATAAAGATGATGACAACTGTAAAAATTATGGACACGTTACAATTCATTTAAATAGATGTATACTAGTATAGTAAATGAACATCTATTACATCAATTTAGCTCACCGTACAGATCGTAATGACCATGTTTTGAAACAAATCGAATCCATTGGTTGTAAAGGTATACGTATCGAGGCCGTGGAATGTAAACAGGGTGCAATTGGATGTGGTATGAGCCACATACGTTGTTTAGAAGTAGCAAAGGAACAAAAGTTACCTTTTATTTGCGTAGTAGAAGATGACATTACATTTACAGATCCTGACATGTTTCAGAGACAACTCAACGACTTTTTGAGTAGTTCCATTAATTGGGATGTATTATTGTTAGGGACGAACATGGGACCACCCTTTGACAAAGAAGAGGGTTGTCTTCGTGTTTTCAACGCTCAAACTACTACTGGATACATTGTAAAGAATTGTTATTATGATACTTTGTTGTCTAGTTTCAAAAAAAGTGTTGGTTATTTACTAAGCGATTATAATGTAAAATTATTTGCTATTGACATTCAATGGAAACGGTTGCAGCAACGCGATAGATGGTACGTATTGTATCCCCTTACAGTCATACAACGTGATGATTATAGTGACATTGAAAAGAGACCTGTTCAGTATGGACCCAAGATGACAAGTACAAAAGAAAAGGTTTAAATGGTTTATGACTAGACTAAGGAATGACACTCTACATTGATTGTCGTGAACATGCCTTGTTGTCGAGGATGAAAGCAGAGTCCAAACAAATGTCTATTGGTGACATTTCTATTGAAAAAGATGAACAAACAGTAGTATTGATCGAACGAAAAACGGTTGCTGATTTAGCTGCAAGTATTTGTGATGGACGTTACCAAGAACAACAGTATCGATTGTTAGAATCTACGTTGCCACCACATCGTATTGTTTACTTGATTGAAGGGTCTATGGATACGCCTACCTCTTTGCCGAAAAAGAATTTAGAATCTGCATTGCTAAGTTTATGGTTTCATGGATTTTCAGTCATGCATACAAGTGGTCTAGACGGTACCGTAGAGTATCTTACGATGATGGTAGAAAAGGTAAACAAGGATGCTACAGAAAAAGATTACATTTCCATGGTAAAAATAAAGAAGAAGGATAAATTGACACCTGAAAACATTGACGGATTAATGTTATCTCAGATACCGGGAATCAGTACTGTGACCGCAAAGGCATTACTGGATGTATACGGAACCATGTATGCATTGACTTCTCAACTCAAAGAGAATCCATCCTTGCTGGATACGTTTACAACGGGTGAAAAAAAGAGAAAAATATCAAAAAAAATAGTGGAATCATTAAAGATGTATTTACATATAGTATAAAATTGATATTTTTTTGGTATGTATAGTTAGCCATGGACAAACAAGAAGTTATAAGAGAATCATTCAAGTATAATTCTTATGTCATTAATACACATGATCTTCATTCAATCAAAAAATATCAGTTATATGCTACGGGTGATTCAGATATGAATGGACGTAAATATGTAGCGTTGACGACTAAACCTACACCGGAAGAAATAAAAAAATACAATATAATGTGAATTGTTTTACTTTATTTACGTATAGATTGATGTGTTTCCACGCTTAGATTTGTTAAGGCACAATTCAGACGATTCCCATCTTTATGGTGCATTAATATTTTTTTTTTCATGTCCAAGTTCAAAAACGTCATGGCCATGATACGACTTCTCATGTATTGACGTTTTTGAATTAAAATGACGTTATATCCTTGATTATGATTGGCTGAATTATGAACTAGCTTCCAAGCACCAGATTTAAAGAACCGTTCGATTTCTCCATTTTCGTAGACACGTAACAGAGTATTTTCAATGGTTAGTTCTTTCATTTTTCTTTCCTCTTTGAAAAGTCAATTCAATTTTATTAAAACTATAGAATATGGATGATGTGGACATGATTGTGCGCATTTTATGTATAGTTATCATTGTATGGATTATTATTTATTTAATTAACATATTCAGAAAGCGTAGATGTTCCTCTGGTGTCATGGCACCTATCAAAGGTATTGGAAAACAAGATGAACGTTATAAAGAGAAGCTACGCGACTATTACATTAAATCGTCCTACAATAGTTGTTCTACAGGTCAATTTCAAAATGATTGGGTAAATCTATGTGCTTTGGAAAACGTGATTAAACAAGGATGTCGCTGTTTAGATTTTGAAATCTATGAAGTCGATGGTAAAGCGGTAGTCGCCACTTCCAATTCTACAAAAGTTACAGAAAAGGGAACTTATAATTCTTTATCGATTGATAGTGTCATCAAAACCATTTCAGAAAAAGCAGTTTCAAATTCCATGTCCACAGAACATTGTCCTAATCCATTTGATCCCTTATTTTTACATTTTAGAATTAAAAGTGCACATACGGAAGTGTATGATGACATTGCGGATGCTTTGGTCACCCATTTGAATTCTAAATTATTATCGAACAAACATAGTTATGAAAACAAAGGGAATAATTTAGCATCTGAACCATTAACCTCTTTGTTAGGAAAAGTAATTATTATGGTAGATAAAGTAGAAAGCAATCACATACGTGCTACCAAAATGGAGGAATTAGTAAATATCATGGGAAACTCTGCTTTTTTACATTCTCTTCCTTATAATGAAATTATTCATACTCCTGATATGGATGAAATGATTGAATACAATACAAAAAATTTAACCATTGGATACCCCAATTTGTCACACAAAGCAAAAAACTACAATAGTTCTATTGTCATGCAGTATGGTGTGCAAATGCCGGCCATGTGTTTCCAAACGAACGATGAGCATTTAAAAGCATACAATACATTATTTGAACAAACAGGATATGCCTTTTTATTAAAACCTGAAAAATTAACTTACGTCCCTGTTAAGGTAGATGAAGGTAAACCCATCGATAAATCATTATCTTACGGATTTAAAACATTTAAAACAAACTATTATAATTTTGATTTATAATATAAAATGTAATCCCTAACTATATCTATGATTTTCATTTATACATGTAAAGCAAATTTGAAACTAGCCATACAATTATATGATATGTTATGGAATATAAATGAAAAAAAATTCATAGTTTATGGAGATGACATTGAAAAAGAGTATGAATTCAGAGATAATTATTTGATACTAAACGTAGGAGATTATTATGAAGATTTGACACAAAAAACAAAAAAAATGTTTCAAGTTGCAGAAAAAGAGTTTCCTGGTGAACCTGTTTTGAAAATAGACGATGACATTCTTCCAATTACATCGATACTAAAAAATCATTTGGAAAATTTAAAAGGTATTACTTATGCAGGGCGTTGTTGTTATAGTGACGAACACGAATCGTTTCATCATGAAGGTAAAGTAAAGAATAAAGACTACGATAAACCGATGATAGTACCCTCTTCGAATAGTTCAGCTGGACCAATGTACTATCTCAGTTCAGAAGCTGTACACTTTTTGAATAAAAGTGATCATTCCTTTTTTTATGAAGATGTCACCGTAGGATATTGTTTAAATGAATCTCATATATACCCAACCTACATGAAATTGTATGATGATGAGGATACATCATATACGTATCACAATCATTCCAATCATACAAAATTATATGTACGTTTGCATGGCGGATTAGGAAATCAACTATTTCAAGTTGCCTCTGGATATGGAATCGCCAAAAAACACAATCATATATTGATTTTAGTATCGGATTATTGGGAAAACTCGTTTCCACATCAATCCGACATGAATGAGTACAACAAAACGTTATTTTCATCCTTTCGAATCATTCATCATAATCATTTACCAGATATTCCCCATTTTTATGCCATGGATAGCGTAATGTGTTTTCAATATATTGAGGATTTAGGTAAGGAAGCACCTCTATATGTAGAAGGATATTTACAAACCGAAAAATATTTCAAAGAGTATAGAAATGATATTCTTTCTCTTTTTAAACCATATGATTTAAAACTTGATTCTTATTTTATACATGTACGAAGAACTGATATTGTAGATGTACCTATGTATAAAATCGATTACGATGACTATTATAAAAGAGCAATTGAATACATAGAAGAAAAGATGCCTAATTCACATTATTATATTGTAAGTGATGACATTCCTTATTGTAAACAATATGCATTGTTTGATTCCTTGAAAAAAACATTTGTGGAGGATAACGCCATGCATTCATTGTCCATTATGTCTTCTTGTAAAGGTGGAATTTGTTGTAATAGTTCTTTTTCATGGTGGGGATCTTATTTGATTGATCGTGAGAAAATAGTGATTTTACCAAAAAAATGGATCAATAATGGTCATGAGAATCTAGATGTTTATTATGAAGGATCGATTATTCTCTAACTTGATGGGTTGCATCAAACTCTGCTTCTTTTTCTTCTAAGTCAACATCTCTTGTAATTTCACATCCCAAACATTTGCACGTTTTACATTTAGATTTTAAAATCATTTTGGAGATTCCAAACACTAACTGACTGGCGGTTGTAATTAATAAAACAATAATGGCACTATCCATATTATACAAGAGTATAGTATGGACCGTATTTTGCAAACGTTCAAAGAATATGATATGGAAGTATTGTTGGCTAAAAAAACACTCGTTACTGAAGAATTGACTAAAAATAAAGAATTACAAACTTCACTTGTACGTTTATTAGAACGCATTGAAAAAGCGATGGTAGAGTTGAAAAATACGAATTATGATAGTGATTAAACACCCGATGAGGGGATCGAACCCTCGACCACCAGATTAAAAGTCTGGCGCTCTACCTAACTGAGCTAACCGGGTTTAAGGGCCTACCCGGGATCGAACCGGGATTGTAAGATTCAAAGTCTTAAGTGATAACCATTACACTATAAGCCCGTGTTCACGATCGGGGTCGAACCGATGACTTACGGTTGATAAGACCGTCGCTCTAACCAACTGAGCTACGCGAACATATTCTATAAACGGTGAATCTTTTTAAGTTGAAAATGAATATTATTTCCAACGACTAACAATATACAACAAACATCCAATACTAAGTACTCTAAAGAAGGAATGATAATGCATGTCATTAATAATGGTAATATAATAGGAAACATGAATAAATAATAACACAAAAATGGATATCATGGGAAACTTTTGTCGAACCATGACTAAATAAAAAGATACTAAATATATCATCATTCCTACATTAAAAATAAGTCTATGATATTTTTTCATGAAAGGTTCATACTTTTTACCAAAAATAAGATTCAAATCATCTGCATCGGTTGTTTCATCAGATGAGTTTTTAATTTTGTTGTAATAATAAGATATTGGACAATGACCCTTGTAAAAAGACCAAGATAAATCAACGAAATAACCGTAAAATAAATAAAAAAAATCAAAACT
>Ga0114968_10002994_pt1 | contig 12760 bp, 8 predicted proteins | sample M_130807_EF_Meta_FD_87020 | JGI IMG/M metagenome (GOLD analysis project Ga0114968, IMG submission 87020) | Freshwater microbial communities from Lake Montjoie, Canada to study carbon cycling - M_130807_EF_MetaG | ecosystem: Environmental > Aquatic > Freshwater > Lake | place: Lake Montjoie... | reverse complement strand
GTTTGCGGAACAGGGAGCGTGATCCAGTCCCAGAGTTTCACTTTCAGCCAAACTGTTTTTTCTTCTAGGCGAAGCCATTCTCCATCTACCCGATAACGTGCGGGATCATCGGGATCTACTTCGAGTTGGTAGAGATCCAGTAAGTCAGGTGAGTTGACCGTATGTGCCCAGCCCAGGTGCTCGTTGACTCCATGGAAGATCATGGCTCCACCCGGGAATAGCCCTCCTAGCGCATTCCATCCTTCCTCCGATTGAATGTGTGCCTCGTACCAGGCCACTGGACCTTCCAAAGGTTGGTGGGAGTTGATGGCCAAAAAAGCTTCTCCGGTATCGGTCCGTGAAGGGTGAATGGCGATGGCATTCGAACCTTTGGGAAGGGAATCTTCCGCGATTTTGGGAACTGTGCCGTTAAAGATTGCTTGCACCGCTCTATCTGCTCCTGCCATTTGTGCGAGCGAAAGGATGTAGGCGGAACTGATTTCTTGGGCAGTGATCGGAAAAGCAGGTGCATAGAGGAGTTCCTCAGGATGCTGGTAGGCATAGTCATTGAGTCCAGCAGCATAGCCTTCCAATACTTTCTTGAATTCAGGAGAAAAGCTCCCATCGTATTTTTCCTTGGCGATTTTTTTGGTTTCTAGGAGGTGCACAAAAAAATCGATGGCAGCACCTTCTTCACCAAATACTCTGCCTGCCAGACCTTTTCCAGCAAGAACGGTTTTTTGGATGGTCTCAAAATCGTCTTCTGCATGTGCCCAGGCAAGTCCATAGGCTGCATCTGCATCTGATTTGCCAAAAATATGGGGCACTCCAAATTCATCTCTAGCGATTTGGATGTTTTTAGTATCCCAGCCTGAAGGTTGGTGGATGCGTTGACAGGAGATCAGGAGGATCCCGATCCCGAAAAGGAGGGCTGTGTTTTTCATGGGGTGAGGCAAACTGGATGAAAGTTAAGACTTCATCCGAAATTAGTCACACTGCTTCCCAAGTTTGAGCTCGTTCTACCTAGACTAAAATTCAAGGGGCATCAGAAAACTAACCTCCCAAGGTGTTTGGACTTTGCCCCGGTCCGTTGGTCACAAAAAATATCTATCAAAAGAAAACTATTCCTATTTTCACAATTCTTATCCTTTCGAACTATGAAAAAAATACTATTTCTACTCATTTTTCTCTTTCCTCTTTGCACGCTTATGGCGCAAGAGAAAGAAATTCTTTCCAAGCTGGATGCCAAGGCTGATTTCTATGGAGACCTTGCGCGTCAGATTTGGAGCAATCCAGAGCTCGGTTATTTGGAAACAAAAAGTTCCCAGCTCCTTCAAAAAACGCTCACCGATGCGGGATTCAAAGTTTCTGCAGGTGTAGCGGGTATTCCTACTGCATTTGTAGCAGAATACGGTTCAGGAAAGCCAGTGATTGGCATTATGGCCGAATTTGATGCGCTACCTGGTGTTTCTCAGGAGGCAGTTTCTGTACGTAAGCCGGTGGTAGTTGGTGGTGCAGGACATGCTTGTGGACACCACCTATTTGGTGCTGCATCCGTGGCAGCTGGTATCTCGGTGATGGATTGGATGAAAGCCAACAAAATCAAAGGGACCGTTCGCGTGTATGGCACCCCAGCTGAAGAAGGAGGAGGAGGCAAGGTATACATGGCACGTGCTGGCTTGATCCAAGATGTGGACGCTATGCTGCATTGGCACCCAAGCTCTCAAAATGCTGCAGGTGCTACTTCTTCCCTTGCCAACATCTCGACCAAATTTCGTTTTTACGGAGAAGCTTCCCACGCGGCAGCGGCTCCCGAGCGAGGCAAATCTGCCTTGGATGCCGTAGAGGCGATGAATTTTATGGTGAACCTCATGCGCGAGCACGTGCCGATGCAAACCCGCATGCACTATGTCATTACCCGTGGAGGGGAAGCGCCCAATGTGGTCCCTGCCTTCGCGGAATCCTATCATTACGTGCGTCACCCCGATGCTTTAGTGGTTCAACAGATTTTTGACCGCATGGTCAAAGCAGCTGAAGGTGCCGCTCTAGGTACTCAAACACGCATGGAGTACGAGGTGATCAATGGGGTGTACAACCTCCTGCCCAACGAGACTCTGGCGCGCATCATGCACAAGAATCTTGAAAAAATCGGTGGAATAACGTATTCTCCCGAGGAGAAAAAATTTGCTGAGGAAATTATCAAAACCTATCCAGAAGGCGTAAAAGCTAGCCCTGAAGATGCAACCAAGATCGCTCCTTTTGTAGTGAGCGAGGAGGGTGGAGGGGGATCTACCGACGTAGGAGATATCAGTTGGCTGGTACCGACGGTAGGCTTGGGCACTGCTACCTGGGTTCCAGGCACCTCTGCACATACTTGGCAAGCGGTAGCCGCTGGCGGTATGAGTATCGGCCAAAAGGGTATGATGGTCGCCGCTAAAACATTGACTTTAACAGCGATGGATATTTTCAATAATCCATCGGTCACTGGCCAAGCCTTGCAGGAACTCAATTCGCGCAGAGGAGATGGGTTTTCGTACAAGGCCCTAGTAGGTGATAGAACCGCTCCATTGGATTACAGAAAGTAAGCTAGTTATCAACAATAAAAGGCTGGATTTCCGCTGATGGAATTCTAGCTTTTTTTTTGTGCTTTTTTTTTGAAAAATAGTACCTTGGGTAAGGCGACTTTTCGCCAACTACTTATTTATGCAAAGACGAACTTCCTTAAAACTTCTCGGCGCAGCAGGTGCAGGTATTGCAGGGTTAGTCCTGGTGGACTGGAAATGGCAGATTTTAGATCGCCTCACCCATGCTGGATTTTTTACCTATGATCAAGAGCGGCTCATTACTTCCCTCGCAGAAACATTAATTCCTGAAGGAATTCCAGGTGGTTCAGGTGCTGCGTCTATCGGTGCTTTGAGCACAGGAACAGACCAGTTTTTGATCAAATTCTTTGAAAAATGCCTCGAAAAGGAGGAGCAAGAAATTTTAGTTAAGGAATTTAAGGTCTTAGATAAACTTAATTTTTCTTCCTTGAGTAAAGCCGAAAGAGAAAAAATATTGCTTGACTACAGCACTGCAGAAGGGGAGGACCAAAAGAAATTTTACGAACTGATTCGATCCAATACCATTTTTGGATTTACGACAGCACGAGAAGTGATGGTCGATCATTTGGGCTATCAAGTAGCTCCAGGATTTTACAGCGGCTGTGTGGAGGTGCCTGCCGAAAAGGCATAAATCATGATGTTACAAGATTCTAAAGAAAAGCGAACTTACGATGCGATTGTTATCGGCTCTGGAGCTTCTGGAGGATGGGCTGCCAAAGAGCTTACTGAAAAAGGCTTGAAGACTCTGGTGTTGGAGCGAGGCCGAATGGTCCGCCACATCGAAGATTATCCCACCGCCTCCAAGGCTCCTTGGGAGTTTGAATTCCGTGGAGCCGTGCCTATCGAAAAGCGATCTGGACTAGGTGCTGCCAACTGGAAGCGTGAGGAAACCATGCATTGGGCACTTGCTGAGGATGAGCAGCCCTACATTGAGGAGAAGCCTTTTCGCTGGTTTCGGGGCTACCACGTAGGGGGCAAGTCCCTGCTCTGGGCACGAGGCACGCAGCGCTGGTCGGACTTTGATTTTGAAGGACCCGTCCGCGATGGTTATGCGGTAGATTGGCCGATTCGGTACAAGGACATGGAGCCTTGGTATACTTATGTGGAGACCTTCGTGGGTTTTGCCGGAAGTAAAGATGGCTTGGACGTGCTTCCCGATCAGGTGGTGCAGCCTGGCTTTGAACTGAGTTGCGTGGAGCGTTACTATAAGGAGAAGCTCAAGGAAATGTATGGTTCCGAGCGGCACCTAGTGCAGGGTCGCTGTGCCCACCTCACCGACCCCCAGCAGATCCATTTGGATCAGGGGAGGTCGAAGTGCATGAACCAGAATATGTGCAACCGGGGTTGTATTTATGGGGGCTATTTTTCCGCCAATGCCTCTACTTTGCCTTGGGCAGAGAAGACGGGCAACCTCACCCTTCGGCCTGATTCGGTGGTAGAATCGATTCTATACGACGAGCAAAAAGGCAAGGCCATCGGCGTGCGTGTGATTGACCGACTCACGCAAGAGAGCATCGAGTTTTATGCGAAAATCATTTTCGTGAATGCCTCGACGATCAATTCCAATTCGATTTTGCTCAATTCCACCTCTTCCCGTTTTCCAAACGGCTTGGGGAATGACAACGGTCTGATGGGCAAATTCATGACTTGCCACAACTACCGAGGGAAGGGCTATGCCACCTTTGAGGGCTTTCTCGATCAGGCCAACAAAGGGAGGAACCCGGGGCATGCCTACGTCCCTCGCTTCCGCAATGTGTATCGCCAAGAGACGGACTTTCTTCGGGGCTATGCCATCGGGATGTCTGCTAACCGACAGCTAGATGGAAATGGAGAACTGATTGGAGATGCCTTACGAGAGAAGTTGCTCGATCCGGGTTACGGGCTTTGGGGTATGGCAGCCTGGATGCAAGGGGAGATGGTGCCCGAAGAGTCCAATCACCTTCGGCTTAGCAAAGACGAAAAAGACAAGTATGGGATTCCTAAACTTATTCTTTCGGTAGAGTGGAAGGAAAATGACGACAAGATGACGCGTGATTTTCTGGAGCAGCAAACCGAAATGTACGAGCGGATGGGATTCAAAAATATCAAAGTGGAAGACACGGGAGCACCTCCAGGATCCGACATTCACGAAATGGGTGGCGTACGCATGGGTAGAGATCCTAAAACCTCCCTACTCAACGAATTCAACCAGCTCCATGCCTGCAAAAATGTGTTTGTTTCCGATGGAGCTTGCATGACTAGCGGCAGTACTCAAAATCCAACCTTAACCTTTATGACCCTGACCGCTCGAGCGGCAAATCATGCTGTGGTCGAGTTGACCAAAGGCAATCTTTAACAATTTCCATCAGGGATTCGCTGATTTTACCTTTTTTAAGTCAGTAGTTTTCTGAGGGAGTAAAACCCAAAATACCATGAAAAATACACTTGCTATCTTCATCCTTGCCTTGACTTGGATGCTTTCGCCAACAGCGACCATCGCTCAGAAAAAGGGAGACCCACTCTTCCAAGCCCAGCTAGGAATTGCTGCCTACACCTTTCGCGACCAATGGAAAAATGGGGTGCCCGAAACCTTGGACATCATCCAAAAGATGGGATTTAAAACCTATGAAGGAGGGGCGCCGCAGGGTGTTGACCCTGTGGAATTCAAAAAAATGTTGAATGACAGAGGAATAACCATTCCTTCTACGGGTACTGGTTTTGAGCAGTTGGAGAGCGATCCTCAGGGGGTTGCTGACCGAGCCAAAGCATTAGGAGCCTCCTATGTGATGTGTGCCTGGATTCCTCATGCTCGAGGACAGTTTTCCAAAGCCGACGCGGACCGTGCGATTAAGGTTTTTAATGCCGGAGGAAAAGTATTGAAGGAAAATGGAATCACGTTCAAGTACCATGTGCATGGTTTCGAATTCCAGCCGTATGGCGCAGGTACACTCTTTGATTACTTAGTAGAGAATACCGATCCAAAATATGTGTCTTTACAAATGGATGTGATGTGGACGCACTTTGGGGGAGGGGATCCGGCGGGATTACTGAAGAAATACGGCAAGCGCTGGGTGTCTTTGCACCTCAAGGACTTTAGAAAAGGAGCTCCAAGAGACATGACCGGAGGGACTGGACCTGAAAACGATGTGCCCTTGGGGCAGGGGGAACTTGACTTTGTTGCGATTTTGAAGGAAGTCAATAAAATCGGGATCAAGCACCTGTTTATAGAGGATGAGAGTGAGAAGGAGTTGGAGACCTTGCCGGTAAGTATTGCCTATTTGAAAAAATTAACCTATTGAGGGAAGTAGGTCTAGACATTCTATTTTGAACTAAAAAAAGAAAGGGAGGGTCTGAAGCCTCCCTTTTTCATTTAACTTAACCTAACTGGATCAACCATTCATTTTAACACACGTTAACACTGCTTAACTCGTATATTGGCTTCTCTTCACTTCTTTTGTAAGGTAAAATAACACAACTATGAAACGTACGATCGCATTTCTTTCACTACTTCTTTTCTTAGGGACAGGCCTTCAGGCCGCTTTTGCTCAGGGATTTACGGGCAGAGCCTATTACAAGTCTACCTCCAAAATCTCCATCTCCATGGATTCTACCAAGATGGCTCCGGAGCAAATGGCACAGATTCAAGCCTCTTTGAAAAAGCAGATGGAACAGAATTATATCCTATCCTTTAACCAAACCGAGTCTACTTGGAAGAAAGAAGAAAGTTTGGGTGGCGGACCAGCAACTGCTTCTGCCGGTGGAGCCGTGTTTATGGTTGCTTCCAGCGGGGAAGGTTCTTCCCTATACAAGAATATCACGGATCTATCTTACGTTCAAGAACAAGATGTAATGGGTAAGGGATACTTGATTCAGGACAAGTCGGAGCCTTTCGAATGGGTGCTTTCTGAAGAAACTAAAAAAGTAGGGAATTACACTGCTCAAAAGGCAAGCTTCACCAAAATCGTCGATTCAAAGCGTTTTTCCACGGGGATGACGGAAATGGAAAATGTGAAAGACACCCTACAAGTGACCGTCTGGTTTACGCCTGAGATTCCCGTTTCCCACGGACCAGAAAACTATTTTGGGCTCCCAGGTTTGATTTTGGAAGTTCAAAATCAGGGAAGAACACTCATCTGTGAAAAAATTGAATTGAATCCTTCTGCCGAGCCTGTGGTCATCGAGCGTCCATCCAGAGGAAAAGAAATTACCCTAGCTGAGTTCAAAAAAATACAGGAGGAGGGAATGAAGCAAATGATGAATCGCTACCAAGGCAAACCTGGAGATGGGACCCAGATGACTATTCGAATCGGCAACTAAGGCCAGTTCCTTTCTTTCTTGTTCCTTGCAAAAGGGTTCTAGCCACTTGCTCTCAAACGCTACCCGCTCCATGTTGACTGTAAAAAAAATAGGACTGCTCGCATGCTTTGTCGTGCTGGCCCTTACTTCCTTTGCCCAAACTAAGCCACTAACAGGGTTCGTGTTGGATAGCTTGAATCGGCCTATCGCCTATGCCAATGTGGTCGCCATCAACCAGAATACACAGAAAATTGCTGGTTTTGGTATCTCTAATAATGAAGGCAAGTTTAAAGTAACCTTGCTTGAAGGTCCTACCTACCTGCTGCGTGTTTCTTTTGTAGGCTACAGTCTTTTTGAAAAAGCGCTCAATACCTGGGATTCCGATACCCCACAAGTGGTACGCCTCAAGCAAAACGATACGGAATTGGGGCTGGTGGAGGTAGTCTCGGAAATGCCTGTGACCATGAAAGGGGACACGCTCACTTACAAGACAGATGCGTTTACCACAGGCACCGAAAGAAAGCTTGAGGATGTCTTGGAAAAACTTCCTGGATTTCAGGTGGATGAAAACGGGGATGTCAAGGTGCAAGGCAAAAATGTAGACAAGGTCTTGGTGGATGGAAAGCCCTTCTTCGATGGCAATACCAAATTGGCCACCAAAAATCTTCCTGCAAATGCGGTAGATCGGGTGCAAGTGCTGAAAAACTTCAACGAAGTTGGCCCCATGCGGGGCATGGATACCAACGAATCTCTGGCGCTTAACATCGAACTCAAGGACGGAAAAAAGAACTTGGTCTTTGGAGACCTGAGTGCAGGGGTTGGACCCCAAGAGCGATATCTTGGCCATGCCAACACCTTCTTTTATGCTTCCAAATTGAACCTCAACCTGATTGGTGGCTCCAACAATGTGGGCGAACAGCCCTTTACCTTGCAGGATTATTTTCGATTTAGCGGAGGTATGGGAGGCCTAGGTTCTCGTGCAGGATCTCGGGTTCAGATGAATGGGGATGACTTGGGTATTCCCATGGCGACGAGAGCCAATGCAGCAGACCTAAGTACCACCTTGGGTGCCATCAATATCAACTATTCCCCTTCGTCTCGATGGAGACATACGGGTTTTGCGATTGGTTCCACCTCAGACAATAGTTTGGGGAGCAGTTCCATTCGAACTTACCTCAATGCTGGTCAGAATAACATCGAGGAACTTATCTCCTCCAGTAGAGTTCAAAATAAATCTGGGCTAGGGAAATACGCGGTGACCTATACTCCAAAAGAGGAAACCTACCTGAAGTATTCCTTTTTCGGTAAGCTTGCCGAGGTAGACAACAGTAACCTGCTCAACTCCAATTTTGGTTCCTTCAATCAACAAATTGCTACCGCTAGCACCCGTACACCCTACACACTGCAGCAAAAAGTAGAATGGTTTCATGCTCCCAATGAGGATCAGGTGTATAGCGTGGAGGCAAACTGGGAGAAGAAATTTGCCAACCCTTTCCTAGACCTCACCTCCTCTGCAAAACCCTTGGTAGGCTTGTATCCCTTGCAAAATGCGGATAGCTACCGCCTGCTGCAGGCACAAGAATTGCTTACCGAGACCCTCGAAGGAGTGGCCAACTACTACTATATTCTGAATGCTACCAACCACCTCAACTGGTCTCTAGGCATGCAACAGCTGCGTCAGCAGTTTGACAGCAACTTAAGCCAAGTGGAATCTAGCCAAACCTTTGATGCGTTCTTGAATAATTCTGATTTTCGCTTTCAAGACCTGTACCTGGGGATGAGCTGGAAGACGAAATGGAAAGATTGGATCCTCAGTCCTTCGGTAAACCTGCACCGCTACACCTGGAGCGATCAGCAACGAGGCCAAAAAAAGGAGCAGGAGCGCATCTTGCTTTTACCAGCGATGTATGCCAAGTGGAACATCACCTCCAACCGCTCGGTGACTTACCGATTTGGTACTGAAGCCAACTTTATGGATAGCCAGAAATTGGCCGAAGGCCTGTTGCTGCAGGATTACAACGCGCTCTTTCAAGGAAATCGACAGCTCGATCAGGGAATCTTTTCTACGCACACCCTTTCCTATACCCACTTCGACATGTTTTCGGGCTTGACCGTCTTCGGGAATATGAACTACCAGCGCAAGCGCAACGACATCGTGACCACGACGGACTTTATTGGCATCAACCGCTTGTTTTCGGTGCTGAATGTGCAGCCCATCAATAAGAGCCTCAATGGCGATCTTCGTATGGATAAGGCCTTCAATAAAATGAAAGTAGAGTTTGGAGGTCGTTGGAATTCGTATCAAACCAACTCCTTTCTCGATGAAGTGCTGATTCCAAACGAGCAATTTTCCCAGACTTACGACACTAAACTAACTAGCACCTTCTTCAAAGTTTTGGAAGTCAAGCTGGGTTATTCATTTACCGCCAATCAATACCTGTCGGGTAGGATTGACAATACCTTCACTACCCACAGTCCCAACTTAGAAATTGATTTAGATCTCTACAAAGGATTGAAATTGAAGGCGGATTATACCTATTCAGCCTACCTCAACCAAGCACAAGGGACTCAGAGTGGATTTGATTTTTTGAATACTTACCTAATTTACCAGGGTAAAAAGAGCCCATGGGAAGTCAAGTTATCCGTTTGGAACTTGGCCGATACCCGCTCGATTCGTAGAGACAGTTTCAGCGAAAGTGTGGTGAGTACCTATTCCTACTTGGTGCAACCACGGTATGCCTTGCTTACGTTGAAATACGATTTGTAAGCGGGAAAAGCTTTTTTGATTTAAAAAATGTGCCACAAAAAAAATCCCCAAGAAGCGAAAGCTCTTGGGGATTTTTTGTGGTAAAAGTTTTTGCTTAGATAGCAGCAACCAATTTCACATCTAGTTTTACTTCGTCGTAGATCATTTTGTCTGCAAGATCTTCGAAATAGCTTCCTGAACGGTATTTGATTTCGAATTTGGTGCGGTCAAACTTGATTTGTCCAGTTGCGGTTACTTTTTTACCAGCTATGGCTACTTTGGCAGGAAAAGAAATTTTCTGTGTAATGCCCTTGATGGTCAAGTTACCAGTGATTGTGTAGTCTGTACCGTTGCTGGATTTTGCTTCCGTGATTTTGAAGGAAGAAGTGTTGAATTTTTCTACAGAGAAAAAGTCGTCAGACTTCAAGTGACCGGTTAGATTTCCTTTTGATTTGGCATCTGTAAGATCTTCTACGGTCAAGTTGACCATGTCCATGTCAAAAGATCCACCTTTAATTTTTCCGCCGCTGTAATCTAGCGTCGCATTTTTCAAAGGAACATAGCCCCAGTGTGTGCCGGTTACCTTGGAAGCTTCCCAACGAACTTGGCTTTCGGTTTTGTTGACAGTTGCAGGAGCGATTAGGCCTGCTGCAGCAAAAAAGGTGCTGATTCCAAGGACCAGCGTTGCAAGTAATTTCATAAGTAGTGTTGTTAAATGAGTTGAAAATAGGCTTCCCTTCTATAGACTAAAAAAGAAGGCAATTGGTTTAACGAATTTTCAAAAAAAAGAGTTTTAAAAAAAAAATCCCAAAGAATGGGATGTGTTTTTTGTTTGGGCGGTCCTTTTTCCCGTAACTTTTTCAACGAAAAATAAACTTCCCCCGCCGATGAAAAAAATAATCCTTTTGCTGTTCTTTTTGCCCATGCTAGCTATGGGGCAAAGCCATGAATCTCGAATCAAAACAATTTACGACACCGAACTTTCCTCAGGGCATACCTACGACAACTTGCGCTACCTCTGCAAAGAGATTGGCAATCGGCTTTCCGGTTCTCCTGGTGCTGCTGCCGCGGTAGATTGGACCAAGCAATTAATGGAAAGCTATGGCTTTGATACCGTGTACCTACAACCCGTGATGGTGCCGCACTGGGAGCGGGGAGGGAAAGATGTGGTGCGTGTAGTGAATTCAAAAACACATGGAACTGTAGAATTGACTTCGTTGGCGCTCGGCAATACTCAGGGTACTGGAGCAAAGGGCTTGCTGGGTCAGGTGGTGGAGGTCAAGGGTTTGGCTGGATTGCAGGCGCTCGGGAGCCAATTAAAAGGAAAGATAGTCTTCTTCAATGGGCCCATGGATCCAACGAAGGTGGATGCTTTTGAAGCCTATTCAGGAGCTGTAGGCCAGCGAGGTTCGGGAGCTTCCGAAGCAGCTAAGTTTGGAGCGATTGCCACTGTCGTACGTTCGATGAACAATCGAGTGGACGACTACGCTCATACGGGAAATCAGCGCTATGCACCGAATGGAACCCCAATACCTGCATTGGCTATCAGTACACAGGATGCAGAACTGCTCAGTAGCTTGCTTGCGGGTCAGCCTGATTTGCAGTTGTATTTGGAATCTCATGGGGAGATGAAAACTGAAAAGCTTTCCTACAATGTGATCGGCGAACTACGTGGTACCGAAAAGCCAGAGGAAATTATCGCTGTGGGAGGTCACCTAGATTCCTGGGACGTAGGAGAGGGAGCTCATGACGATGGGGCAGGCTGCATGCAAGGCATTGAGGTGCTTCGCTTGTACAAGCAGTTGGGATGGAAGCCCAAGCGCACGCTCCGTGCGGTGATGTGGATGAATGAAGAAAATGGCCTTCGTGGGGGTCAGGAATATGCACGTATAGCGAAGGAGAGGGGAGAAAAGCACATTGCGGCCATTGAGTCCGATTCGGGTGGATTTTTACCCATCGGATTTTCTTCCACGGGTACTGCTGAGCAGCGTGCTAAAATCACTTCTTGGGCCGAGCTTCTTCGACCTTACCAGTTGTGGAGCCTTCAAAAACCAGGTGGTGGGGCAGACATTGGTCCGCTTCGTGACCAGGGCACCCTCCTGATTGGATTGCTGCCTGATTCTCAGAAGTACTTTATCTATCACCACACTGAGGCAGATGTATTTGAGGCGGTCGACAAGCGGGAGTTGGAATTGGGAGCAGCGGGAATGGCTGCTTTGGTGTATCTCCTTGACCAAGAAGGTATTCACTAGTTAGCAAACTTCGTTGAAAAAATTCTCTATGGAAGTTCTTTTTTAGGAGGAAGAACTCCATTCCGCTAAAAAAAATCTAAAAAAGCCAATAGGTATTGATAATCAATTGATTAATTAATCATCGAATTAAAAAAAGAGGGGAAAGGAAAATTTTCTTTGGTTTAGGCCCCATTTCAATTACTTCCATTCGTGTAAAAATTGCCTTCATTTCTGTTTAAATGAAGTGTTAAGAAAAAAAAGTTAAAAGCCCCTCTTGTTTTTTGAAATTAAAAAATGATAACTTTAAAACTCGATTTATTCTGGAAACCATCTAACCTTAATCCAAGTCAATTAAAAAAAAAATTATGAGAAAGTTCATCGCTTTGTTCATGCTTGCAGGTATCCTATTCGTTCCTGCATTCGCTAACGCTCAAGATGCACCTGCAGATTCTGCAGCTGCCACAACACCTGCAGCAGAAGAGACTGCTGCGTCACCAACAGTAGTTGACGACGAGATCGTCGCTGAGGAGCAAAGCTTCCATCAGCTTATCAAGGAAAAATTTATTGAAGGAGATCCATTGTACATGACTCCAGTATTGCTTTGCTTGATCATCGGTCTTGCAATTGCTTTGGAGCGTATCATTACGCTTAACATGGCTACTACTAACACCAAGAAATTGTTGTTGAAAGTAGAAGAGGCTTTGGCTTCTGGCGGTGTTGAAGCTGCTAAGGATATTACTAGAGACACTAAAGGTCCAGTAGCTTCTATCTTCACTCAAGGCTTGATGCGTTATGCTGAAGGCATTGACATGGTAGAAAAGTCTATCGTTTCTTACGGTTCTGTTGAAATGGGACGTTTGGAGAAAGGCCTTATCTGGGTTTCTTTGTTCATCGCTCTTGCTCCAATGTTGGGCTTCTTCGGTACT
>Ga0114968_10002993_pt1 | contig 12762 bp, 12 predicted proteins | sample M_130807_EF_Meta_FD_87020 | JGI IMG/M metagenome (GOLD analysis project Ga0114968, IMG submission 87020) | Freshwater microbial communities from Lake Montjoie, Canada to study carbon cycling - M_130807_EF_MetaG | ecosystem: Environmental > Aquatic > Freshwater > Lake | place: Lake Montjoie... | reverse complement strand
CCGCCTCGTTGCGTACTACAATCCTAGCGACTTAGAAGCCGAGTACGCCATACTCAGTCAGGAAACAGGAGGCGTTATGCCCGCACAGCCCGAAGAAGCCGAGCAGACCGACGTTGTGTACGAGGACGAAGTGCCGGACGTCGGCGGGACGGACCCCGCCAAGAGCATCGGCAAAGCAGGCACGACGGCGGGGGCTGATCCGGCGTGGCAGATCGCGTTCTTTGGGTTCCGGTCAGGCTTCAACGCCGCGCCCCCCCGAGTACACGTACCGAGGCGAAGGCTACGGCAGCTACGGCCCGGCGTAACGCAAGCGCACAGGAGTATTTGACGTGGACCTCGACGCGGGATGCCCGAAGCAGCAGCCCGTTGTGACCTTGACCGACATGGCCGAGCGCATGATGTTCGGGCGTTGGGACGAGATGCCTGTAACCACAGCGCGCGGTTGTAACCCTGATGCGACCGCAGTAACATACACCACGGACGGCAGCACCACCGAAGATACCGGAGTGAGTATGCCGAATCAAGCGCCAGACGAGCAGATTGCAGATGATGTTGTCTACGAGGACGAGGCCGTAGATGCGGCCCGTAAGCCGCGCCCTGTCAAGCGGCGTGAGCCTGTGCCCGAGGACGAAGTGGTCGACGACGACGCGCCCGCCGATGACGAAATCCCAGCCGTAGTCGTCCCGAAGGCTCACAAGGCTCCACCCGCACAGCAGGCCACGGTCGGTGTTGCTGCGCCCGAAGTGGACGTAAAGAAACTTGTGGACGAATCCGCAGGCGCGACGCCGTACACGGTCATGCTCGCGTTGATTGCTGTCGTCGGCGGCGGGGCCGGATGGAAGTTCTACCAGAACTACGCCAAGCAGAAGCACGAACAGGCCATGAAGGCGCTGGAAATCGAGCAGTCCAAAGCCGACCGCAACGCCGACGCCCATCAGGCGTGCGCGGCCAAGAGCGCCGCACTCAGCGCGCAGGTTGAATCGCTCTCGTCCAAACTCTCGCAGGTCGAGTCGCGTGTTTCGGCAATCCCCGAGTCAGCGCCTGACTTGGGCTTCTCGGCCAAAGACTTTGAGAAGATGGACAAGCGCATCAAGGCTGTTGAAAAGAAACTTCAGCCGCCCAAGCCCACGACCTGATTCGCGTCCGGCTGTTTGCTTTTCGGTGTCGCTGTGCTATTGACCTGACGTCGCAAACTTGCGGCGAACTCACGGCAGCAGCACCGGAAAGACGGCAGCATGTACATTGGCATCTTCACGCCTACGCACAATCCCAAGTATTTGGACCAGACTTGCTCAAGCCTTGTCCACGCGCATTGTGACGCGCACAAGGTTGTTTGGTTCATCGGCTACAACGGAGATGTGCAGCCGTCGCAACTGCCCCATGAAGGCGAGTATCTCGCGGCATCGGGCGCGTTCTCTGTACGGCACGTTCAACTAGAGAACACGGGCGTCATCGGGGCGCTGAAGCGGGCTTTGTGTGACCACGCGATTGCGGCCGGTGCCGAGTGCGTCGTCGAACTCGACCATGACGATCTGCTCACGCCCGATGCGCTTGCGGAGATTGCCGCCGCTTTCGCCGCAAATCCTGCGGTGGGTTTTGTCTACTCGGATTTCGTCGAGTTCGTCGACAACGGCGAGACTTGGACACCGTACACCTACGGCTGGGCTTACGGTTGGGAGGCGTATCCGTTCGACGGGCTGCCGAGCGAGCCGCGCGCCACGGGCCTGATTGCGATGGCGGCGTTTGAGCCGACCGCAAAGGCCATCAGCGAGATTCTCTACGCACCGAACCACGTGCGCGTGTGGCGCTCGGATGTTTATATGGCTGTCGGCGGCCATGACGTCACGATGGACGTGGCGGACGACCATGATCTAGTCGTTCGCACCTACTTGGCGACCGAGATGCACCGGATTGCGAAGCCGCTCTACGTCTACCGGCGGCATCCTGACGGCGGCAACTCGTTCTTGCAGAAGGTCGACAAGATTCAGTCAATATCAATCGGCCTGAAGAACCGCTACTTGCGCCGCTTGGTTGAGCGTGAGTGCGCCCTCAAGAATTACCTGATGCTGGACTTGGGCGGCTCTATCGGCAAGCCGGACGGCTGGGTTTCCGTCGATTTGGCGAACGCAGATATTGAGCACGACCTCACAAACGGGCTTCCTGATTTGCCCAACGACCGCCCAATCGGTGCGGTGCGTGCCTTTGATTTCCTTGAACACCTGCCGATGCCCGCGGCCATGCGGCTGCTGCAAAGCGTATACGACAAACTTGTGCCGGGCGGTTGGTTCCTGACGCGGACACCGCATTCAAGCGGTCTGGGTGCCGATTGTGATCCAACGCACGTTTCGCGCTGGAACGAAGCAAGTTTTCTCTACCACACCGACGCAAACAAGCGGCAATACTTGCAAAATCAGTTGCCGTGGTTGACTTGCCGTTTTCAGCGCGTTCGGCTACACGTAGAGCACGTCGATATTTCGTGTAACGATTACCGCATGGCGCCGATACCCTATGTTGTCGCTGACTTGTGCGCGCTGAAGGGTCAACGGCAATCAGGTCCAAAGTACATTTAGGAGTTCTTCGATGTTCAAGTTGCTTTTGCTTGCTGTGGGTGCGGGCGCTGTTGCGTTCGCGGTGCACCGACGCCGGAATCAATCGGTGATTCAGCCGCAAACAGGCGGCGGTGCGCCCGCACCTGCGACCACGGTTCCAACGGTGTGGCCGGAGCGCGTGCTGTTCATTGGTGATTCGCTGAGTGTAGGCGCAGCAATGATTTTCAGCACTAAACTGCGCGAACGCGGCGTCAAGGAGTTCCTTACCCGCGGCGTGATTGGGTCAACGATTCCCCAATGGGCCAAAGGCAAGCACGCACCGACACTTGACGAGGCGTTGGCTACTTTCAAGCCCAATTTGGTTCTGATTAGCCTCGGCACGAACGATGAATCAGGGCGACGCCCGCGCTACTCAGGGCCGACATACGACGTTGCAAAGGCGACCGAATCATCGGTCGCTGCCCTGAAGGCCAAGATAAAGGCGGCAGGCGCGTCAAGCGTGTGGCTTGGGCCGCCCGCGGTGTCGCCAGATTTGTGGGTAATGGACCCGAACTTCAGAAAGTTGCTTGCCGATACGTGGAAGTCACTGTACTTTAGCAGCGAGAAGTTGCCGTTCAAGAAAGTACCGGACAAGATCCACCTAACAGCCGCCGACAACGCTTTGTGGGCGGACTCGTTCATTCGGTGGATGGAATCGGGTGGAAAGGACGTTACTGCGTGAAGGCTGTTCGCAGTTTGACCTGCACGAAGTGCAGTACCAAGTACCGAAGTATGTTCAAGAAGGGCGGTAAAACGCCTGCCCGTGTGTGTCCGACGTGCGGCAGCGATGCCTACGTCGTCAACGAAGCCGTCAAACAACCCGAAAACGCAGATGCGGTGAACTTTTAGCGCTGTTTTCGCGCGTGTACGGCGTCCCGATTCCGGCGCTCTCCAGCCGTTGTTGCGTGATTTGGATGGCGCGGAACAGCGTCTGACTGATTCGGCGCTTGACGGGGTTACGCGCCTCAAGCAACCCTTCGCGTAAGCGCGCGGTAAAGTTCAGCAACGCCGTTACGTTTTTGAGCGTGTTTTGCGCGAATGCGGCTTCGAGGGCTTCGCGGCTGTTGCGGTCAAAACCGGTCAGTTCGTCGTACGCTGCGGTTCCTGCGCGGTACGCACGCACCGCCGTTTCTCGAAACGTTTTGTAGTCGCCGGTGCCGATGTTCTGGCTGATGAGTTCAATCGCCGTGGACGGCGTTGCATCTGTGTCCCGCGCTTGTGCCTTTGGCCATTGGTCTGGCGGGGTGCGTACAACCGAGTACAAGTACAACTGCTCAGCAACTTTAGAGCCAACGCCTGCAAGATTCGGAATGCGCGACAACTCGAAATAGAGTTGTTTCTCGGCGAAAACCGCGAGTACCGGTTCTAGTTTTTCGTCAATCTCGACTTCCAACGCGTTGATGGCGTTGTAAACCGCGACGATTTCCTGATTGGACGTGCAATCAGGAATGTCCTGCATTCTCTTGTCGAGTTCAGCGCGGATGTCCGCGTCAACCGCTTTTGGGTTCGCTGCAAAAAGGCAGTTGATGAGGCCGCTGTCGATTCGCCGCGTGCGGGCCTGCCTGCTGAACGGGCCAAACAGCAGATCACTGACCGCGCGGACGGCCTCAAACGCGTTGATGGTTCGGACTTCGACTTCCTCACCCTCAGTGTCGTAGACGACGCGCGGCTGTTGTTCTGCGGTGAACCCTTTGCTCGGTGGCGCCAGCGTGATGCCGGTCAAGCCTGTTGTTTGCGTAATCTTACTGACGGCCGGTGAGAGCAAACGGGTGAACATCCCGATGACTTGCGGCTCATCCGTTTTTGCGCTGAGTAGCCGGTGAATGGCGTGCAGCGTCGTGTTGATTGAATCCTGAATGACGTTTTTGTGGGTATTCGTCGCGGCACCCCGACGCTGAATCGCACCCACAACTTCAAGGGCATCGCGCAGCGCACGCGTAACGCGTTGGTCCGCTGTACTCGTGGCCACGTCGGCTGCGAGAATGTCTGCGACATTCGCCCACGGCACCATGTCCGTATCAATCTTGATTGGCCGTTGAACCGCGACGGTTTTGGCGAGTTCGCGTGCTTGCTCGGTGTCGCCTGCGACAAGTCGCAAATAAATCGGCACGATTGACCGCACGTAGACGTCGATGCCTTCGACCAATTTCGTCGCGGCTGTTGGCCGCTTGCCGTGCAACGCCATCACCGCGGCACCGCGGGTTGTGTCCGGTTGGTGCGCGAACTTTTTGACAGGCGGTGCCGCGGGTACAGCCGCGGGTTTCGGCGAGAGGTCCGCGAAGTAATCTTTGCCTTGCGCGTAGATGTTCTCCAGCGTGTCGCGGACGTCTGCCGGAAGTACGTACACACCGGTTTGAAGGTACTTTTCGACCTGCTCGCCGGTGCGAACGACGCGCGGCATGACTTTGTTTACGAAAGCGTACGCTTGCGCGACTTCGTAATCGCTGGAGTCCGGGTTTACCGCTGCAAATGTCTGGTAGACGTCGAGCGGGCCGTAGTGCTGAAACTTGATTGGGTAGTCAACCTCTTCCAGCGTGCTCACGTCAACCACCGTCAAGGCTCTTTCCAGATCGGCCAGCGCGGTGAGTTGCTTTTCTTTTTTGTCGTACAGCAGCCCTTCGCGGAAGGCGTCGTGTGCTTTGACGATATTCGGGTTGCCCGTTGCGTCAAAGACGAACCGGCCGATGGTTTCGGCTAGGCGGTTCACCGTGGCGTAAAGCGCGCGGTACTCTAGTGCGCGGCGTGTTTTTGGCGGCATGGCGGGAGATTAGTCGCCTCGCCGTTTTTTCACAACATCTTTAGCGGTCGTCCCCGAAGAAGCGGGCTATGTCTTTGAGGTTTGACGTCACGGGCATATCCGGCAAACTCCGAATGATCGAGTGCCCGTAGTTCTTGGTCCGCAGGCGTTGGTCGAGAATTACGACAACACCGCGGTCGTTCGCGTCTCGAATCAAGCGGCCTACGCCTTGTCGCAAGGTCATAATCGTCCGCGGCAACGAGAACCGCTGGAACCAATCGTCGTAACGCTCCGAGAGCGCGTCAAGAACGGGGTTGCCGAACTCAGGGAACGGCAACTTGTCGATGAACACGCAGGACAAGGCTTCGCCGGGCACGTCAACGCCCGTCCAGAAACTTGTTGTCCCTAGCAGCACCGACGAAACATCGTCACGGAACGCGCTGGTCAGCAGCGTGCGCGGCGCGTCACCTTGCTGAAAAATCCGGTACGGGCAATTGTTCGCGCGCAACGCGTCACCTGCGATTCGCAGATTGCGATACGACGTGAACAGGCCGAGTGTGCGGCCTTTCGCGTGCTTAACTGTCTCGCAAATCGCGTCTGCCATCGCGTTGCGGAACTCGTCTGAGTTGGGGTTATCCGGTATGTTTGTCGGAATGACGAGCAACGATTGCTTGTTGAAGTTGAACGGCGTGGGCAGGTCCGCGTAGTCCGTCAAATCACGCGGAGCGCCGAGTTCGGACCGCACCAACTCAAACGTGCCCTGCGCGGTCAGCGTGGCCGACGTGCAAATCACCGAAGGCCGCTTGTAAAGCGTCTGCTCCAAGACTTGACTCGGCTCAACTACGCGAATCGCCGCGCTTGTGCTGTTTCCTTGCGTCTTTTCCAGCGCGACAACGTAGGTTTCAGGCAATTCATCGACGATTTGGAGCAAACGTGCCGCGTGGAGCGCGCGCTTGTTCGCAGAAAGCATCATGGTCCGCTCAGTCGCGGTGAGCGCGTGGCTTTGGATTTCGATGGCCTGCATCGCCTTGTCGGCGTAGAACGCCAGCGCATCTGCGATCTGGGCGGCGTTGGTGCAGCGGCTTTTACGCAACCGCTGCTGCTTACCGTTGGTGTCGGCGTTCATCTCCTGAACGAGCGCGTCGAGTTCACCGAAAAACTTGTACACGGTGTCGTCGTGGGTGCCCCGCCCGCACAGACCGGCTTTGCTACACGCGCTGAATGCCGCGAGAATCATACCAAGCGTTACGGTGCCTCCCATCACGTCACGGGCAATATCCGCGGCTTCGTGGGCTTCATCGAGAATGACGGGGCTGTGGACCGGCAAAACGCCGACGCCGACCGTGTTTCGCAGGTGAATGTCGGCGAACAGCGTGTGATAGTTGGTCACAATCACGTCGGCGTTGTTCGCAGTACGTTGCGCGGCGAATCCGTGGCATTGGTCGTACAGCACGCACAACTTTCCAGCGCATTCGTCGTTGCTCATGCTGAACCGCCGCCACAGCGCGTGTGACGGCTCAAAGTCGAGTTCGGACTTGTCGCCGGTGCTTGTGTGCTCGGCCCATTCGATGATCTTGCTGATTTGCTCTTTGTCGATAGCCGCGTCCCGCTCAAGGAGCGGCGTGCCGTACTCGTACATCGTGCGGCAGAGGTAGTTTTGCCGCCCTTTCAGCAGGCCGAACGTGAACGGGATGGGCAGGGCTTTCTGGAGGAACGGCAGGTCTTTCTTGACCAACTGCTCTTGCAGCGCGATGTTAGCCGTTACAATCACGACAGGCGCGTAGTTCGTTGTCGTTGCGCCGGTGAGTGGATCAGTCGTCGTGTACTTGCGGCTTTCCCGCGTCAAAATCGCCGGAACCGCGTACCCGATGCTTTTACCGGTGCCGCACGGCGCTTCGACCATGAGGTGCCGCTTCTCGGTAAGTGCGCGGTACACGGCCCGCGCGAGTTGCAACTGCGACTCGCGCACTTGGTAATTCGGGCTGTGCTGCGCCAGCAAGCCGTTTGCGGAAAATACGTTTTCAAGTTCTTCAGGACCGGACTCAAGCGGGGCTTCATCAAAGATGCCCCGTGCGAGTTTGTGCAACATGCTGCCGTCACCCTTTCGCTGGACAAATCCTCTGGTAATTGTGTATAGTGCGCCAATGCGAAAACTGCCGTCGAAATATCTGCGACCTCGCCGCTACCCCGCCCCAGAAGGGGTCGGTGGTATTGATAGTTTGGTCGTGGATTCCTTGCTGCCGCTCTATGAGCGCGAAGTTCGCAAGTTCAAACCACGATTTGAGTCGTACGGCAAGAAGATCGCGGGAACAATGGTGCAGCGGTTGCAGGGACTTTCCCCGCTGTTGGTGGTTGATCCCAACTTCAAGCCGCCCCCACCGAGTGAGCCGTTCGGACCGCCGTGGTTGCCACGGGTTACGGACCCCATTCTGACCGCTGTCACGGATGGATTCAAGCGCGAAATCAACCCGTACACTGAAAAGTTGACGAAAAAATTGGCAGTTCGTGCTGCCGCGGTGACTTTGCCGGTTGTGGCCCTCATCTTTTTGGGTGGGATCTGGCTGGGACGGCGTACGGCAAAGAACAAGGGGTGATTTGTGCCGCGTGTACCGCTGATTCTGGGTGCGATTGCCCTTCTGCTTGTCTTTCGCGCGCGACGCGCCTCGGCAGCGTCGCTGGCGCAGCCGCGGCTGCCCGAAGGCGGCGGACCGCCACAGCCGCTGTCACCATCCGCTCCGAACTTGGGCGGCGGTGCTCCGCGTATGGGCGCTTCGGCTGATTTCGTACCGGTGCCGTGGAACAAGCCGAATCTTGCGGGCAAGCGCATTCTCACCGAGTTTCCGCTCTTGAAGCCTGAAGATAAGGTGCTGGTCCAAGCCCCCGGAAGCGCGGCGAACCCGAAGCCGTTGCACCGTTTGGCGGCATCTGCGTACTTGGCGATGGTCGCCGCTGCGCGTGCAGATGGCATCAGGGCGCCCATGCTCGACATAAACTCAGGGTTTCGTTCAGACGCCGAGCAGCAGCCCATCTGGGACCGCCGCTTGAACATGGAGCGCGCGCGAGCAAGAGAGCGCGGTGAAACCGTCTCAGAACAAGAAATCATCAGCCGCGCGCGCATCATGGTCGCGCCGCCGCTAACGTCGAATCACCGGACAGGGTTCACGGTTGATTTTAACCTCGGGCGGAAGTACACCGAGGCTAACGTACCGCTGATGATGCAAGATCCGGCGTGGCTATGGTTGGACAAGAACGCGCTCCGGTTCGGTTTCTATCCTTACAAGAACAAGCGCGGTGTGGTTGTTGAGCCGTGGCATTGGGAGTACAATCCGGCGTATCCACCGCCACCGCCCGTCCCCTCTATCAAGGGCAAGTAGAACGGAGTTTATCATGGGTCGTCTTGTTAGAACGCGTGATGTCGATGGTCTTGGGCTTGTTTCGCTCAATCTGCCTGCGGGTGCCGCGGCCAGCCGGAACGAGCCTCGCGCTGCGAACCAGCCGGGTCCGGCGCCTGCGTCCAACGCAAACAACCGGTCGGCTGGCATGGCTGCGCGTATTGCGGGCGGCGGTCCGATTCGCCTGACGCTCACGGCGTCTGCCCCGCAGATTGCGTCTATTTTTCCGGCTGCGCGTAACTATCCCGCGACCGACGACGGTTTGATTGCGCGGTTCACGGACTTTGCAGCGTTCGTGCAGGCTGAGAAGGCCAAGACCGCGGCGTTCATGCAGACGTATGCGCCTGCGCTCGCGCGGGCGGTCGCTGCGATGATCGCCTACAACCGTAATCCCGCTTCGGTTACGGTCCCCGCAATCTGGGAGTTGCGTAACCGGCTGTTTGAACTCAAGCAGACTGTGGCGCCGATGAACGTGACGCGTGAGTTTGTTAGTGCTATCCAGCCAATCATCGGTGCATTGTCGGACGCGGCGACAAATCTGAACCCCAATCAGCCGGTTCCTCGCCGCATTGTCGACGATATTGTTGATATTTCGTCGGTGAACGCTGGTATTCGTCAACTCAACGAGTTGGTCGTGGCCAATCAGGCTGCCCCGATTGCTAACGCGATTCGGCAGTTCTGCTCAACGCTTCCGGGCTGATTTATGCAAATGTCCCCAACTGACATGAACAGCATGTTCCAACTCGGAGCCTCTGCGATGCAAGTGACGAACGCGATGCGGCAGAAGCAAAAGTCGAATCGGCTGACGATTGTCGATGGGGCGTTGCATGAAGTTGACCGCGCCATTGAATCCGTTGACTTTGCGTACAACGCCGTCGCTTCGGGCGAGCAGATCAACTACGAAACCGTGGCAAATCGCACGCAAAACGCGCTGGACGCCGTGCAATCGGCGCTGGTGAGTTTGCGTGCGGCAGGCGCGGGCCAATCTGGGCTTGGTTTCGGGGCACCGTTTGGTCCTGCTTTTGGACCGTCCGGCGGGGGTCCGGGCATGGTGAATCCGATGATGCCGCAAGGTATCGCCATGACGGGCAACGCGACCCAGCGCAGTTTGGGGCCGCAACTCCAGCAAATGCGCGGACAACTCCGTGGCGCGCGGCAGATTTTGTCGCAGATGCGCGCAGCAATCCTCGCCGACAACATGAACGCGCAAATCAGTATGTCAGGACTTGGCGCGACTTCGCAAGGGCCGCAGCCGCACAACGCGCAGGTGGTCGTTGGCAAGATGGCTGCGCCGGAGTTGTTCCCCTTCGCAAACACGGCCAAAGTCGGACTCGGGCTTGCTGCGTTCTACCACGGGTACAAGCGCAACAACGGCTCGCTGTTCTGGGGTGCTTTGTGGGGCTTGCCGGGCATCTTCGGGCGTAGTTTCGAGTTGAGCGCGCTGTTGGGTGTGCTTGCGTACGCACAGGGCTTCGCCGAGCCTGCGAAGCCCAAGAAGGACGAAAAGGCTACGACATGAAGTCGCTCACAATCCAAGATTTGACCAGCGCGGGTCTGCGCGCGCAGGCGCTTTCCGGTGGTTACGTCAACAAGGCCCGAACGAAGCCCCCCACGGGCATCGTTTTTCACACGCCCGGCTCGACTTGGGCGAAGGGTATTTGGGACGCGTTGCCGAACAAGACGCCGGAGAAGTACGACATCGCGGCGGGTCAGGCGTTCGATGCCCGCAATTACCAGCCGAACTACCTGATTGGCGTCACGGGTCTGATCATGCAGTTGGCGACCGACGACTTGCGGACGCAGCACGCTGGCAAGTTGGGGACCGACAGCCCAGCGGGTGACGTCTACGCGACTGACGCTTGGGCGTCGTGGGCGTCTCCGAGTTCCGGCGGTGGCTGGCGGCAGCACGGTCGTGATCCAAAGGCTGTCTACGATTGGTGGTTCGCGGCGTTCCCCGGCCACAAGACGCCCATCACGGTCTTTCCGTGGAAGAACATGCCGAACGACGCGCTGGGCATCGACCTGTTGCCCGTGGTCGACGGCAGCGGCGGCCCGCAGCAGACGCAGGCGCAGTTCGATGCGGCGGTCAAGTTGGTGAGTATGCTCGCCAAGTTGCACGGCTTCGCAATCAACAAGATCAACGTGACGACGCACAGCATGTGCAGCCCTGTCGAGCGCGGGACGGTCGTGAGCGGCGGCAAGATTATCGGAACGCCGTGGGACCTCTCGCCCAAGCAATGGCGGCACGATGAAATGGTCGCGCAGGCCGCCGCCCGCTTGAACAACGTCTAATGCTTCCAGCCGCCGCTGAATACCCCCCGCCACGGCGGGGGCCTGTCACCACGTACGGCCCGTTCACGATTGAAGTGCGCGGCGGTCGCTATACGACCATGCTTGGTCCGGTCAATCCGGGGCTGCCCGTCACGGATTCGTTAGACACGGCGTTGGCGAACGCGACGGTGTTGGCTGAAGCGCTGGACAAGGCGTTTGACAGCACAACAACGGCGTGGGAACGGCTCACGACGGCATGGAACACGCTCTCGCGCGGTCGCGCGACCGTGGATTTGAGCGAAGTTGCGCCATTCTTTCCCGGTGGAGCGGCAGCGCCACTTGTTCTTGGATGGTCGATTGCGCGGTTGCAAGGCGCGCAATCACTCGCTGCACCGGACGGGCGCCGTTTGAGTGTTGCGGCTGCGACAGGGTTCTACCAGCAACCAAAGAATCAGCATCTGCGCGTCTACGTGCCGTCGATTCATTCCGCGGTGTCTGGGTGGTTTGCGCCTATGCGGATTCTGCCAGAACTCCGCGACAACGCAGGTCCACCCGCCAATGTGCTGGACCCCGACTTGTACTTGGCGGTCAAAGAAGAAGCCCGCAACAAGTTTGATGTGTACCCGAGCATCTACGCGAATGCGTGGCTCGTGCGTACCTACAAGAAGCGTGGCGGACGTTACGCCGATGCGCCGCAAGACGGTGAAGGCGGCCTCATCAAGTGGTTTGACGAAGAATGGGTTGATTTGTCCCGACCCGTGTACGACGCCCACGGGGCGGTCGTCGGGTTTGAGCCGTGCGGGCGGTCACAGGCGACACCGCAGAGCGTCACGGGCGATTACCCCAAGTGTCGACCGTTGGCAACCGCGCTGAAAATGACGCCCACGCAGCGCGAAGATGCTGTACGGCGCAAACGAGTGGCTGAAGCCGCGACTCCAGCCCGGAAAGGACGCTCACCCGTCATGGTCGCGACGTATGCTTCGACGCAAAAAGGGCGCATAACGCGTAAAAATACTGACGACGATGGCGACGACTTTTTTGACGGTGGTCCGCTCGACGCGTCGCCAGAGATGCGACAACGCGTCGCGCAAGATTTTTACATGGAGTTGAGTTCGTTAGAGGCCAATTACCTACGCGTTCCGCACGTAAGGGGTCAAACCTCTGTCACTTGTGGCATCATACCGCTGGACAAACTCGGCCCACCGAAACTTAGCGCAGTTGAGCAAATCCACACGATTGCCAATTGTTTTCTGCGAAAGATTCTACCTGAAATCGCGCGTCTATTCAGCCAAAACGAAATTGCGGCACGTTTGGAGCGCTTGCCGCGGTTGACGTGGCGCAATTTCACAGCTACTATGGACCACGCGCAGCCTGTTTTTGACAAACTTTCCCGTGTAGCCGCGACGTGGGTCGAGCTTGATTACGAAGTGCCGCTGAATTGGTTTTACACCCGACTCATGCAGGCTTGTAGGCATATGTCGAACTACTTGGACTATGTGGCGAGCCACCCGCGACCTGTTCTAAAAATGGCGAGTTTTGCCGATTTTATTTACAGTTCATTTGGTGTTCTTGCCGCAGTTGACGACGAAGCAGCCTACAATCGCGTTGTTGCGCTTACGAACGAGATGCTTCAAGCCCTGTAAGCAGCCGGAACGGCCACGCCGTTCCGGCTGCCCTCAACGCTCGATTTCGATGCGGACCTTGACGCGGTGGCCCACCAACTTCTGAATCTGGAAGTGGTGGTGGGGCGGGACCGTCGACCCCGGCGCCGCGT
>Ga0114968_10002991_pt1 | contig 12763 bp, 11 predicted proteins | sample M_130807_EF_Meta_FD_87020 | JGI IMG/M metagenome (GOLD analysis project Ga0114968, IMG submission 87020) | Freshwater microbial communities from Lake Montjoie, Canada to study carbon cycling - M_130807_EF_MetaG | ecosystem: Environmental > Aquatic > Freshwater > Lake | place: Lake Montjoie... | reverse complement strand
CACCGGGAGCCTGGATTAAAAAAGTTAATTTTCAATAAATGAATGTTGTTATTGAAAATGGTAAGGTCTTTGCCTCCCCGAAGGGCGGGAGGGGGCGAGCGGGGGAACCGGGGTTCCCCGCTAGCGGGGGTTCTCTGAATTAAAAATGTTAATTTTCAATAAATAAAAGTTGTTATTGAAAATGATAAGTTTTTTTCCTTCCCGAAGGGCAGTAGGGTTAAGGAATCCGGCAAAGCCGGGTTCTGTAGAGCGGGCGACAACGTAGTTAAATTTGGGTCCCCCGCTAAACCGACCCCCTAATTAAAAACCTTATATCCTGAAATTGCCATAGCACCAAACATAATAACCATTGCTACATAGTCATCATAAGACGTTGGGCTAATATATAAATATTTATTTGAAATTAGTTGCGTAATGAAAGAGATAAAATAACTATATAACAATAGTTGAGCGGGATTCAAAAACTCATTTGCCATTCGTAAAAAAGGTATATTTACTAAAACGTTCATTGTCGCCCAAAATTCAGAAGTTACTAACTTATGCATAAACGACGAATCTTTCATGTAAGGAAGTGTTTGTGTAAACGCAGCCGTCAACGCTATAAATGACGAAATAATTGGTAAAACGGCAATCAATAAATATATATAAAATTTTTTCATTTAATATAGAAAGTTAAAATAACTTTTATATATATACAAAATGGATTCTAATTTTTTTTATTACATGTTATTTTTCATATCATTTGCAATCGGTCAAACTTTGGTAATGGTTGGCTCTTTTATTTCACTGCCGTATAAAAATTTGACTTTATGGCAGTCGATAAAAATGACTCTTCCATTTGTTTGGGTAGATTGGATTTTTTTAACATTCGCCATTTCGTTAATGCATAAACATTTACTATTAACCAATACGCAGTTTTTATTTTCCGTAATAGTTTTTCAATTTGGTGTAGCACTTTTGATAAATAAATATTATTTGAAACAAGTAATTAATAATAGTGATTATGTCGCTATTGCTCTATTAATTGTTGCATATATTGTTTCAGAATTTCATTTGTTTTCTAAATTTTTTAATTTGCCCATACCAGAAGGAACCCCTTCTCAAGATAAAAAAAAGAAGCCAAGACAAATAATGGAATCTGAAAAAGGATAAAAAAAATAATAATATTTAGTTTATATAGTAAAATGAAAAATTTAGATATGAAAATGAAAAATTTAGATATGAAAATGACAAATATTAAGAATGGTATTTCATATGATATGAATGGATGGAAATACATTTCTGTAAAAGGTTCTCCTAAAGAGCGGGGGTTTGCTCATGGTTATTTTGCTGCAAAAGATTTTAAAGATATTCAAAAAATGATGAACTTTTCAGTATATGAAGATTTTGGCAGGCCTTGGTCTTTTTTTATCGAAGCCAGTAAGACGGCGCTCAAGCCGACAATAATAGAGCATTTCCCGGAATATTATGAAGAAATGGAAGGGATTGCCGAAGGTTGTAAAGCTGGCGGAACAGATACTAGCGTAGACGAAATAATTGCATGGAATAACAACATAACACTTCTTGATAGTTGGTATCCCGGCACACAAGCGTCATCTGGAGGACCCAAACTAGGATCAGAGGGTGGCGCAAAAGATAGATGTAGCGCATTTGTTGCTACGGGAGACTATACGAAAGATGGAAAAATAGTTATTGCACATAACAGTTTTGTTCAGTATATGGATGGTCAATTTTACAATGTTATTCTTGATATAGCGCCTGTAAAAGGTCATAGAATAATTATGCAAACTGCGCCGTGCTGCATTTGGAGTGGAACTGATGTATTTATTACGAGTAAAGGAATTATGGGAACAGAAACTACAATTGGCGGCTTCAATGCATATGAGAATAATTATACTATTGCGTGTAGAATAAGGCAGGCTATGCAATATGGTAATACTCTTGACGACTATGTTAACATATTATTAAAAGGTAACTCTGGTGATTATGCAAATGCGTGGCTTTTTGGAGACATAAGAACAAACGAAATTATGCGATTTGAGCTTGGACTCAAGTATCATGATATCAAAAGAACAAAGAATGGGTATTTTTATGGATGCAATTTTGCATTCAGTCCTGAAATAAGAAATTTAGAATGCAATGATACAGGTTATTGCGATGTTAGAAGGCACCAAGGTGCAAGACAAGTTCGCATTCCAGACTTAATGGAAGAACATAAAGGTAAAATTGACATTGAAGTTGCAAAGATGATTATTGCAGACCATTATGATGTTTACTTAAATAAAATTAACCCTTGCTCCAGAACAGTTTGCGCACATTATGACCTTGACGCAAGAGAGTATATGTCTGATCCCAGTAGACCAAAGCCTTATCAAGCACGGGGCGTGGTTGATGGGGCAGTTATGGACACTGAATCAGCAAAAAAAATGGGGTTCTATATGAGATGGGGTAACTCTTGCGGAATACCTTTTTACGCAAAAGAATATTGTGATTTGCATAGACAATGGTCGCAATTGGCGCCTTATTTGAGAGACAGACCTGAACAACCATGGACGTTTTTTGCGATACATAAACAAGGAAATAAAATAAAAACTCGCACTTTAAAACCAAAAAAAAGCGGTAAAGTAACGCGCAGAATGGTCTCTACATAAAAAAGAAACAACATGATGACAAATATTTTATCATTTAAAAACGGCGTTTAAATGATAAATTTAGCGTTATCCACCGGGAGCCTGGATTAAAAACGTTAATTTTCAATAAATAAAGGTTGTTATTGAAAATAGTAAGGGCTTTTCTTTCCCGAAGGGCAGGAGGGGGCGAGCGGGGGAACCTGGGTTCCCCGCTAGATAAATTTTAATTATTGAAATCCTATTTCAAAAGCGTAGTTGTCTATATCAATAGGATTTTTCTTTTCTTTTTTAGTTGCTTCATTATAAGACCAGTATTTTGGCGGTTCTAATATCCATTCGTTTGTTCCTTTTTTAATTAATCCTGAAGCATCAAAATCAAATAATTTATATTGGCCATCTTCGCCTTTTCCAGTATTATCTAACTTCCAATCTATATACATAATTCCTAAACCTTGTAAAAAATCTTTTGCTTCTTCCATTGCTCGTGTAACATCACTTGTGTCGTCTAACTCCAATACAGAATCTGTATCAACTAATTCCATGTCAATGTAGTCGGCGCCAACGTCATATATTTTAACTATGTTTTTATGAGGATTTATCATTAATAGTTTACATAATTCTAACTCACTTTGATTATTTGTCTTTTTTCTAAAAAACTCTTTGCCTTCGTGCAATATTTCTGGGTTTGTAATAAATTCACCTTCTTGTGTATAAATTTTTACACCTCCAATCCTCTTTTTATTTCTGTATTTTTTTGTTATTTTATTTTTCATGGTATTTTTTTTTATATTTTTCATGTTATTTTTTCTCATATTTTTCATAGTATTTTTTCTTACATTTTTCATGATATTTTTTCTTACATTTTTCATGATATTTTTTATAGATTTTTTAACATTTCTTTTAACATTCCTTTTTGATTTATTCATACTCATATACAATATTTATAGAAAATAACTTTGCCTTAACGTAAAGAAAAGCTTATGGGTTTTTATTCTTTCAGGTTTTTATTTTTTCGAGTTTTTATTTTTTCGAGTTTGTTACGTTATGGATTAATTTTTTATAAAGACTTATATAGACATTTTGTATTTTATCATATTTCATATTGAAAAGGCCATTTACTTTTTCTAACGGAATACTTTCGACCACTGCTTTATCCTGAGAAATTGTTTTACTCATCATATCTGTAGTGAAGCAGTCGCCAAAATGATTAAACCATTTACTAAAAATTGTCTGGTCTAAGTTATACCAAAAGTTTCTATATGTCTTCACAAAAAGTTTAGTATGCGTTGTGTTCAAAGGCAACGCAAACGTAAATACAGAACTAACATAGGGACCAAATATGACGCGAGCAATTGTAGTATGCGGAAGTATAAACTCATTTTCTATAATAAGATTTTTCATGTTGAACAACTTTTTAACAATTGAGTTTTCGCCAGACTTATATGTATAACTTGTTTTATAATGAAATGGTACACCGTTAACTGAATAAGGCGCTACTTCACTTGTAGGGCTAGGGCTTTCTTTATTGCCAAAAGTGTGAACAAACCCAATATGCATAATGTCAAGTGAATTTTCACTTACAATTCTGCTGTACGCATTAAAATCTCTATTCAAAAAAATAGCTTTAAACTTTTTATTCTTACCCTCTGGCTCATCAAATATTTCTATTTCGTCTGGCGCCGGTTTATATAGTTTTTCACTTATAGTATTCATATATATCCATCCATTTTTAACGATAATAGGATACGTGTTCAAATTTTGACATTTAGTATTTTTAAAATTTGGCAGACCTGGAACAACTTTAAGAGTTCCTTCGACATCAAACTCGTACGCATGATATGGACATACAATATTATTATTTTTTATCTGGCCCAGTGAAAGCGACGCACCTCTATGACTACATGCGTCGTCTATAGAAAAATATGTTGATCCGTCAAACCAATACGCATAATTTTTACCCCATATTGAAACTTTTTGCACTTTGTTTTTTTTTGTAGTTTTCTGTTCGCCAATCACATACCAGTTCAAGTTGTATCGCTCCTTCATTTTATCTTCTTCTTCTTCTTGCGTTTTTGTATATGTCTCTTCTAAATACGTATCAACTATTTTATGGTTATATAGAGGCTCCGCATATTTTTCATTATATTTAACTTTTCCATACGGCATTATGTTTATAAACCCATTTATAAAATTGATTGTCATCACAACAATTGTAACGTATTTAAAATAAAACATTCTTTACTATATGTTCTTAAAATATCTTTAATACTGAATCAAAATAGATTCTTTACCTGTTTTATCAAATTCAAATTTTCAAAAATCTCCTCTTTCTTGCTCTTGATGTTTTTTATGTATGCATTTGGGTTTTCTAATATATTGACAATTAATTTTAAATCATTAATGCAATCTCCAGTGAGAGGTATATAACAATCGTTTATATGTTGCTCTATATTTTTACATCCTAAGTAAATAGGTATAGTTTCGCACATAATTGGCGTTATAATTTTTTCAGAAAAATATTGATTGCATGAAAAATTTTCTATGCAAATGGTGAAAATATAATCTTCATATGGTTCGGTAGTTTGAAATTCGCCTTTTATATTATGCTGCGTTTGAAATTCGGGTTTTATTAATTTGCATCCTCGACCATAAATATCTATAGGTAAGTTATTATTTATTATGCCGTTAACTAGTTCAGCTCTATATTGATGACCAGGAGCAAAAAATTTTTGACTGAATACTATGGACATTAATTTTGTTTTTTTTAATATTTTTTCAGGCGGCGGATGATCAAACCACATATACCCATGATGTTCCATAAATGGTTCTCCAAGTCCAGAAGGAAGGTCCCCTATGAAATATTTCCCAATATTCTTTTTTGCATAATCAACAAACTCTTGCGTCAAACCTAAAAATTGTAGAGGTTCACATGCTAATCCAATAACATTATTTTTGTTTATTGTTGTTGAGAATGCTAATTTTGGCATTGCTTTATTTAAAATAATTGCGTGAGTATAGTCTTCGTCGCACGTAATGTAAATTTCTTTATCAGGGCCATAGTTATCAATATCTTTGCTTTTACACATTTCCTCAAATTTTTTTTTACAATCTTCGCTACTACAGAAATCAGAAAAGAATTTAATTTTAAAAGTTGTCATTTATCTAAACTTAATTTACGTTTTTAGCTTTAAGATGTAATTTTTGAAAAATATAACCTTGATAAAAATATCATTATAAAAAATATCATTATAAAAAAATAACCCTAGTATAATATAAATGGATAACATATCTTGGCAATTAATTGATACATATTTTAAAGATAACCCAAATAATTTGGTAGCGCATCATTTAGAATCGTATAATCGTTTTTACAATAGTGAAATTAACAAAATATTTCGCGAAAACAACCCTATACGATTTATTGAGAGAGAAGAAAAAGACGAAAAAGGTAATGCGGTTGAAAATAGAAATGAAATTTTATTACATTTAGGTGGAAAAGATGGCAAAAAGATTTATTATGGAAAACCAATCATTTACGATGAGCAACATGCGCATTATATGTATCCCAATGACGCAAGATTGCGAAATATGACATATGGAACCACAATCCATTATGACGTCGACGTTGATATCATTTATTACGAAGGCGAAGAGAGAAAAGAAGAAACTATGGTCTTAGAAAAAATTTATCTTGGGCGATTCCCAATCATGCTTCAGTCAAATCTTTGCATATTAAAGTCATTGGAACCAGATGTTCGTTTCAACATGGGGGAATGTAAATATGACTATGGAGGTTATTTTATTATTGATGGAAAAGAAAAAGTTATTGTTTCACAGGAAAAATTTGCCGATAATATGCTTTACGTGAGAGAATATAAAGCGGATGAATTATATAGTCATTCAGCAGAAATTCGTTCAGTCTCTGAAGACGCATCAAAACCTATTAGGACAACTGGCGTAAAAATGGTTGCTCCCACATCAAGTTTAACAAATAGACAAATTGTCGTTGCAGTTCCAAATGTAAGAAAACCTATTCCACTATTCATATTAATGAGAGCATTAGGCGTTATTTCAGATAAAGCTATTATTGAAACTTGTCTCTTAGACATGGAAAAAAATAAATCATATATAGACTTGTTTATTCCTTCTGTTCATGATGCAAATAAAATTTTTAATCAGGAAACAGCAATACGTTTTATTGCAACTTTTACAAAAAGAAAGTCTATCAATGGTGTTCTAGACATTTTAATGAATTATTTTTTACCTCATATTGGAGATATAAATTTTTTGGATAAAGCGTATTTTGTTGGTATTATGGTGAAAAAAATGTTACGTGTTTACACAAAAGAAGAAAAGCCTACAGACCGGGATAATTTTCGATTCAAACGAGTTGAAGTGTCGGGCTCTCTCATTTACGACTTGTTTCGTGAATATTTTTTGATTCAAAAAAGAGCAATTGGCTTGGCCATCGACAATGAACACTATTATCATAAAGGAAAGTACAAGGATAATTTTAAAGCGCTCATTGAAAACAACTTTCATGAATTCTTCAAAGAGAGAAGCGTTGAAGCTGGCTTCAAAAAAGCATTTAAAGGTAACTGGGGATCCGAGTCTCATACAAAACGGGTTGGAGTTGTTCAAGATTTGAATAGGCTTAGCTGGAATACTTTTATATCACATTTACGAAAAATTAATCTTCCACTAGATGCTAGTGCCAAAGTTATTGGTCCACGTTTATTAAATAGTTCGCAGTGGGGATTCATTGATCCTGTAGATACGCCTGACGGCGGGAATATTGGTTTACATAAACATCTTGCAATCAGTACATTTATTACAAGCGGTTCTTCCAGCAAACCAATTATAGCGTGGTTGCGCGCGCATACACCAATGAAGATTTTGCAAGAATGTTTACCAAATTATTTGGCTAATACTAGTAAGGTTATTGTAAATGGTAATTGGATCGGCGTTATTGACGACCCATTAGCACTTGTTAATCTTCTTAAGTTATATCGGAGAAATGGTGTTGTTCCAACGTTTACAAGCATTTGTTTTGACTACAAATATAACGAAATTAATATTTACACAGATGCGGGGCGGCTTTCTAGACCTATTTTTTACATTGAAAAAGAGAAACCTAGTTTTTCTAGAGCCAATGTTATTGAGTTAATGGATTCGGGAAAAGCTACATGGGAACAAATTGTTTCTGGGTTTAAAGAAAAAGCTGTAAGTAATTTTAATATAAAAAACAATGTGCTTTATGAAGTTGGCGAACTTTATCCAGATATCAAAACCGCTGAAGCACAAGAGGCCGAGTTGAATAAAAATAAAGCAATTGTTGACTATGTAGATACGTCGGAAGAAGAGTCGGCTCTTATTGCGACAACAGGCGAAGACATCAAAAAAAATAAATATTATACACATGTTGAAATTGACCCATCCCTAATATTTGGCGTAATGGGAAATTTAATTATTTATCCGGAGGCGAACCAATATCCTAGAGATGCGTTTTCTTGCGGACAAAGCAAGCAGGCTGTATCAGTATACCATTCAAACCATCAAATGCGCATTGATAAAATGGGGGTTACTCTTAACTATGGTCAAATACCATTAATCAAAACTAGGTATCTTGAATATATAAATAACGAAAGTATGCCATATGGCGAAAATGCCATTGTCGCTATAATGTGTTACACGGGTTATAATGTTGAAGACGCCATCTTGATAAATCAAGGTTCAGTTGATAGAGGAATTTTTAGAACAAGTTATTATTCAATGTATGAAGCGAGAGAAGAAAGTTCCAAAGTATCGGGGTCTATGAGCAATTCTGTTTTTGCAGATGTCTCTAAAAAAAGTGTTTCTGGAATAAAACCTGGATACGATTATAGCCATCTTAATAAATGGGGTCTCGTAGAAGAAAATACGCCTCTAGATGATAAAATTGTTTTAATTGGAAAAGTTACCTCAAATGTTGCCGAGCCAGATGCACTCAGTGATGCATCAGTCATGCCAAAGAAGGGGCAACTTGGGTATGTTGACAAATCATTTATTACTGAAGGTGAAGAAGGATTCCGCATAGCAAAAATCAGAGTAAGAGAAGAGCGTATACCTGCAATAGGCGATAAAATGGCAAGTCGCGCTGGGCAAAAAGGCACAATTGGTCTTATTATTCCTGAAGAAGATATGCCTTTTTGTGCTGATGGGACGAAACCTGACTTGATTATTAATCCTCACGCAATCCCTAGTCGAATGACAATTGGGCAACTTATTGAATCGTTATTTGGTAAAGCATGTACAATGTATGGCGGATTCGGCGATTGTACTGCGTTTACGACTAAAGGTTCAAATAGTAAAACATACGGCCCAATGTTAACTAAAGCGGGATTTCACTCTAGTGGAAATCAAATTTTATATAATGGAATGACAGGAGAGCAACTACAATCAGATATATATATTGGACCCACATACTATATGCGATTGAAACACATGGTAAAAGATAAAATTAATTATAGAGCACGAGGACCTAATACGATGTTGACAAGGCAATCGGTTCAAGGTAGGGCGAATGATGGTGGATTGCGCATCGGTGAAATGGAGCGTGACTCAATAATATCGCATGGCGCGTCGCAATTTCTAACTGAGTCGTTCCTTGTTAGAGCTGATGAGTATTACATGGCGGTTTGTAATAAAACCGGTGCAGTTGCTATCTACAATAATGCCAAAAATTTATTTTTAAGCCCGTTTGCAGATGGACCGGTTAAATTTCACACCACTCTTGATAATAAATTAAATATTGAAAATATAAGTAGGTTTGGTCGTAGCTTTAGTATTTTAAGAATCCCGTATTCATTGAAATTACTCATTCAAGAGTTACAAGTTATGAATGTTCAAATGAGAATTATTACGGATAAAAATATTGACCAATTAATGTCAATGTCATACTCTGATAATATTATAGAATTGACAAAAAACAACCCCGACACAGCAATTGATTTGAATGCGGCAAAAGATTTAGATGCCATTTCTTATTATGCTAAATCATATGCTAACAATTTGAATAGGACTTTTACAAGACGCCCATTTGAGCAAGGTAAAAAAGAATATGAAGAACAAACAAAAGATGATTATAAAATGCAAGGTCTCGATGATACCCCAGATTCTCCTGCATTCGTTCCTACTTCGCCAGAGTATGCGCCTGAAAGCCCTGCATATAATCCTGAAAGCCCAGTTTCAGCGCTAGGTCAAAATCAAGACCAAAAAGCCCAGGCGCAGGATTTTGGAAGTGCCGAATTAAATGAGTTTTTTGACTCTTTGCCTTTGAAAAGCAAATCAACCATTTTAGGCTTGCCGGAAAGAGATCAAAGAACATTTTTAAGAATGTTAAAAAAGACAACCGACGATAAAAAATTAAATAAAGAAAAAAATGTTGCTCCCGAAGAGAAAACGGAGATATTAGACGTTGTTAAGGAAACGGGTGTGGCTGTTGAGAAAAGCGGCGGTGACGGAAACGGCGGTGACGGAAACGTCGACGAATCAACTTCTGAAAATGATTCGACGTTATCAAAAAATGGAGGCGGAGAAACTAAATCAATAGTTTTCAACGCAGACAATGCGAGTAAGTAAAATTTTAGAAAAATTTTTTTTAATTATAAATAAAAATAATTTTTAATGTACCCCAAAATGTTTGTCTTCTTTTTTAATTAATAACAATATTTACAACTCTCTACATTCAAAACGCCCATTTTGCGGGCAGTTATGATTGAGCAAGGTAATTCTGATTGTGCACTTAAAATGCGCAATTATGTAAAAATGGAGTGTTAAGGAAGAATGCATTTTAAGAATAAACAATTTAAAGATTATTATTATTATTATTATTATGTTTAACTCGCAATATAAACAAGATGAATATTTAGAAACAAATATTTTTAAAAGTTATAAAAATGGATTTTATGTAGACGTGGGTGACCATGAAGGAGTGTCTATTAATAATACGTTATATTTTGAGAAAAATAATGGTTGGAATGGAATAAATATTGAACCAATAAAAAAAGTATTTGATAAATTGGTAATTAATAGACCAAATAATATTAATTTAAATTGTGCTGTTTGCAACAATGATGGAGAAACAGAGTTTTTTTGTAACACAGGTTATACTGAAATGATTTCAGGGATTAAAGATACGTTTGATTCAAGACATTGGGAAAGATTACAAAATGAAAATAATGAAATGGGTTCAACCACAGAAGTAATTAAAGTAAATACCAAAAAGTTAGAAACAATATTTGATGAACACAATGTATCGCACGTAAACTATTTATCTATTGATGTTGAAGGTGCTGAATTTGAAGTAATTAAGTCTATAAATTTTGATAAAGTATTTATAGATATCATTGAATTTGAAAGTAACTACGATGACACAAGCATTCCAATTATTGAATATTTAGAAAACAAAAATTTTGCAGTTATTCATAAGTCGTTGGATATTTTTATGATGAATAAAGATTCTGCTTTTATAAATAAATAAATGAAAATGTTAAATTTTTTTTTTATATATAAAACGGCGTAATAGTGTTAATTATGTTGCTTGCGTCATCTTTGTTTTGGTTTAAGTTATTTATTAAAATAAAGTGTTAATAATCCTTGCAGCAAAGCGAAGATGCACATTACTATTACTATTTTTATCCAATCCTTTTTACTTGGCATTTCAAGTTTTGTTTCTTTATTGCTAAATCTACCAATGTTATAATGAATAAGATTCTCGAAAAGGTTTACGAATAAATATACAAAAAACGAGATGGCGATGAGATGAAAGCTTGCGCCTGAAATAATATACATTATATAATAAAGCAAAGTTTATTTTTGATTTGTTAATCAGATAAATAATAATTATATGCTTTTACAAGATAAATATTGCACTAATAAAGAAATAAATAATGAATAAAAATTGATTTAAATTTAACACAATAATATTATGTAAATATAATGGCAACGCAAAATTCAAGCACCTTAATTTCGTATATTCATAACTCGAGAACTAATTTAGTTCGATTAATGAAGAACCTTGACTATAACGTAAAAGACTATGAAAGTTTTACTAATAGCGAAGTAAATTCAATGTTTGAAAATAAGCAACTAGATATGCTTCTAGAAAAGAATGAAGAAGACCCAAAAACAAAGCGAAAGAACAAGATTTATATTCGCTATTATTTAGCAAAAACGTTTCGCCCTCAAAATATTCAAGAGCTCATTGATGATCTTTATAACTTGGAAGAAATTCTTACGAAAGATGATACACTTTTGATTATTACAAAAGATGAGCCAAATGAAACACTTGTTAATGCTGTTAAACACATATGGGAACAGGATGGAATATTTATTGTTATTCAAAGCATCAAGCGGCTGCAGTTTTATATACTAGATCATATTCTTGTTCCACCGCATCGTATTTTGAATGAAGATGAAGCAAAACAAGTGAAGATGAAATATAATATAAACGATGCTTCGCAAATTCCAGAAATATCTAGATTTGACCCAGTCTCTTTAGCTATATGTATTCGCCCAGGTCAAATGTGCGAAATTATTAGACCTAGTAAAACAGCAATTCAAGCAAAATATTACCGCATTTGTGTTTAATTATTTACTTGTGTTATATTAATGGGAGGGACAAACTATAACGAACAATTGGCCACACTGAATAGTCAATTTAATTCCATTTTAGATGATTATAAAAAATATTATATTTTTTCCAATAAAAATCCCGAATATCAGGATTATGTTAATGCATTTTCTAGTGCAAAGACAACTATTCAAAGTATTAACGCACAAGTGTTCAAAATTTCATCGGACGTTGAGTCAAAATTAAGCGCTCTCTTACAGAATGCAACCAATATAAACATGCAAATAGAAGACGAAAAAAATACAAACGCAAAACTCAAAGAACGATTAAATTTAATCAAGACTAATGTAAATGGTTCAAGCATTATGATTAGTAACTACAAAGAATTGTATAAACAACAATACATGAACAACTTTGCACTATTCTTTGGATCAATTTTCACAAGTTATATTATTTTTAAAGTTTATATTAAAAAATAAAAATTGCATTCATTATGAATTTATTTTTTATTTAGAATTAT
>Ga0114968_10002990_pt1 | contig 12763 bp, 11 predicted proteins | sample M_130807_EF_Meta_FD_87020 | JGI IMG/M metagenome (GOLD analysis project Ga0114968, IMG submission 87020) | Freshwater microbial communities from Lake Montjoie, Canada to study carbon cycling - M_130807_EF_MetaG | ecosystem: Environmental > Aquatic > Freshwater > Lake | place: Lake Montjoie... | reverse complement strand
CAGTCCATCAAAAGCGCCGCCAGAGGGTTTCGTTCATTCGCCAACTACCGCATCCGCATCTTGTTTCATTGTGGGAGACTTGATCTCAAGCCCGCCTTCACCCATTAAACCCCGCGAAGAACCGATGAAAACGTGCCTTCTCCTCCTTGCCCTCTCGACTTCAGTGCTGGCCGTGGAGCCCGGCTTTGAATCCCTTTTCGACGGCAAAACACTCGATGGCTGGAAAAACAGTGGCAACTGGTCGGTCGTCAATGGCGAGATCGCCCTCATGAAACGCGGCGGACCCCTGACCTATGAAAAGGCGAGGGTGCCGGATGATTTTGAACTTCGCTTTGAATGGAAAGTGGCAAAGGGCTGTAACAGCGGCGTGTATTATCGGCCTGGACAGTATGAGTATCAACTGCTCGACAACGCCAACAGCCCCTATGGCGAGAATCCAAGGCAGAGCGCGGCGGCGCTGTATTTTTGCATGGCTCCGACCAAGGATGTGGTGCGACCCTTTGAGGAGTGGAATGAGGCACGCGTCATCTGCAAGGGCAGCGTCATCCAGCACTGGCTGAACGGCGAAAAAGTCGTCGATTTCGACTATGCAGATCCACGCTGGAAGGATGCGGTCAAGCTGGTGAGCTACCGTGGCACCGATCTGACGAAGCGTGGAGGCAATCTCTGGCTGCAGGATCATGGTGCAGATGTGTGGTTCAAGAACCTGCGTTGGCGTGCGATTCCAGCCGATGAACCGCTGGTAAGTGAAAACCTCACGCCCATGCCCGTGTCCGAGGCTGCGCTCAAAAAGGAGCAGGAGCGCATCCAGGAGCTGCTGAATCCTAAACCCAAGACTGCAAAGAAATCTGTTGGCAGCACGAAGAACTGAAACGCTTTTGAGGCTGAGAAAAGGTATCTTTCTTCACCACCAAACGCATGATGTTCTCCCGATAAAATCTCATACACACGCGCATGAAACAAAAAGCATCCGCTCAATGGCACGGTACCCTCAAAGAAGGCACCGGAACAATCAGCACCGGCTCTGGTGCGCTTATCGACAAACCCTACTCCTTCAAGACCCGCTTTGAAGGCGAGCAGGGCACAAATCCTGAGGAGCTCATCGGTGCTGCCCATGCAGGCTGCTTCTCGATGGCCTTCTCCATGATCCTCGGCCTAGCTGGGTTTACGCCCGACAAGATCGCGACCACCGCCACCATCACGCTGGAACCCGAAGACGGCGGCTTTGCCATCACCGCCAGCCATCTCGATGTCACTGCCACCATCCCCGGCATCGATGAGGCAACGTTCCAAGATCTCGCTGGCAAAGCAAAGGCGGGGTGTCCCGTCTCGAAGCTGCTCAATGCGACGATCACCATGGAAGCTGAGCTGGGTTGATCCAGGCTTTTTGGTCAGCCTTGCTGCAAGACGGCCTTCGTGCCCGGTTCCCATGTCAGTCCCCAGTCACGGAGAGACTTGAGGGTGGGGCGCAGGGCTTCACCTTTGTCCGTGAGTTCGTAGGCCATCCGTTTGCCGCTGTCCGAGGCCGGAATCTGGCGCACGATGCCCGCTTCGAGCAGGCGTTCCAGGCGGTCGCTGAGGATGTTGGTGGGAATACCCTCGGGGGAGCTGACAAAGTCTTTGAAGCGGCTGCGGCCCAGCATGAGATCGCGGATGACGAGCAGTGTCCAGCGGTCGCCGAACAGGTCGAGGGCACAGGCCACCGGGCAGGGAGAGCGACGCGAAGGCGGCGGTGGTGCCTTGAGCGGGCGTTTGGGTGCTTGGGCCTTTGGCATGGGGAACTATGATTTCAAATACTTGCATTTCAAAAGTAATTTACTTGCAAAGAACAAGTGTTTCATAATTGTGGCCTGCATGAGCACCAACACCGATCCACAACTCGCCCCACCAGGGGCCGGACTACCCATCATCGAGCTCTGGGTCGCCCGGCTGCTGTTTGCCCTGACACGTCGTCGCGGCAACCGCGATACTTTTGTCACCAAATTCAAGCAGGAACGTGAGGCGATCCGTGCGCTGGTGGATTCCTGCCCTGAAGCGAAGCGTGGTGAGCAGGTGCTCATCACTCGTCTGCGCGGGCTGGAGGACAGCAGCCGCAACTGGTCCGTGTGGATGACGCTGGACCATCTGCGCATCACGAACACCGCCTTCATTCGAGTCATCACGGCGCTGACGCAGGGCCGTGTGCCGCCGGGCCAGGCGAGCACGGCTGCAGTCAAACCGAGTGCGACGGTGACTGCGGCTGTCGAGGCGGACTTTGAGCGCTCATGCGATGGAGTGCTTGCTGCGATGACTGAGGCGTCCGAATTGAAGACCCAGCTGAGATTTGCGCATCCGTGGTTTGGCCCGCTGGACGCCTTCGGCTGGGCGGCAATGGCAGGCATGCACATGGGCATTCATCGTGCGCAGATTCAAAGCATCCTGCGAGGGTTGGGGCGATGAAGCAGCCGCTCTCGCTCACCACAGACCCGATTCCACAGCTCATCTGGCGCATCGCGCTGCCGATGAGCGTGGGCATGTTTTTCAACACGATGTTCAATGTGATGGACACGCTGTGTGCGGGCTGGCTGGGTACTGAGTCGCTGGCGGCGCTCTCGCTGTCGTTTCCGCTATATTTTGTCGTGTTCGCCATCGGCAGCGGCATCAGCCAGGGCACCACGGCCTTGCTGGCGAATGCGCTGGGTGCGGGCGATGCGGCGGAAGCGCGCAGAGTGTTTGCGCAGTCGCTGCTGTTTGTCACAGTGGCGGGTGTCCTGCTTTCAATCATGGGCTGGCTGGCGGCACCATGGTTGTTTCGATTGCTCGGCGCCGAGGGCAGCTATTTGAGCACGGTGCTGGACTTCATGAACGTGATCCTCGCTGGCAGTGTGTTCTTCCTGCTGCCGATGATTCTGAACTCAGCGCTGTCTGCGCAGGGTACCACCTGGGTGTATCGAAATTTTCTCATTGTCGGCTTCGTGGCGAACATCGTGCTCAATCCGGTGCTGATGTGGGGCTGGACGGGTCTGCCTGCCATGGGGGTGAGCGGCATTGCCCTAGCCACAGTGCTGGTGCAGATGGGTGGCGGCGTCTTTCTCTGGCTGCATGTCAAAAAGGCTGACTTTTGCCATGATCTGCGGCGGGTTGATTTTAAGCCCAATCTGTAGGTGCTGTGGCGGATCGCCGGTCAGGCGGTTCCGGCGGCGCTGAACATGCTCACCATCTCGCTAGGGGTGTTCGTGATCACCTGGTTTGTGAAGCACTTCGGCAAGGAGGCCGTCGCGGCCACGGGCATCGCGACACGTGTTGAGCAGATTGTGCTGATGCCAGCTATCGGCCTGAACGCGGCGGTGCTGAGCATCGTGGGGCAAAATCACGGTGCCGGACTGCCGCACCGCGTGCGAGAGGCCTGGGTGACGAATGTGAAGATCGGCGCGGGGCTGATGCTGATTGGCGGCTTGCTCGTGTGGCTGTTGCGCGAGCCTGCCATGCGGATGTTCAGCCAGGATCCGATTGTGATCGGGCATGGTCGTGATTACTTGCTCAGCTCATCCCTGACGCTCGCGGCCTATCCGATTTTGTTTGTCACCGTCTTTGCCATGCAGGGCATCAAACAGCCAGCCTACGGTTTGTGGATGGGCCTATACCGGCAGCTCATCGCCCCGGTGATCGTGTTTCACGCCCTGGCCTTCACACTTGGCTGGGGACTATGGGGCGTTTGGTGGGGCATTTGCATAGTGACCTGGAGCGCAGCTCTTTTCGCGCTCGGCTGGGGCTGGCGAAAGTTTTGAAGCATTTCTGTCGCAGCAGATGAGCAGCGCCTGATTGACAAATTGTCGGCACCGGCGAGGCATCCCGCATGTCCGCCAAACCTGATCCCGCCACGCTGCCCTGCAGTCCCCTTGAAGAAACCGACGGTCTGAAATACTTCCCGCGCATGCTGGGCAAGATCCGCCTGCATGCCAGCGGCAAACTCTGGGAGGATTTGCATGCGAATCTCGGTAAAGGCAGTGACGGCAGCTGCGTCGGATTCCTGCACGTGAACTATGACGATCTCAAGGCCCGCGTGCTGGAGGGCGGAACGGACGAGGAAATTTTGCACTGGTGCCAGGTGCATGGCCGCCCGCTGAATGACACCGACAAGCTCGTCTGGAATTACTACATCCTGAAACTCGGCATCAATGACCACATCACAGACATTTTGGCAAAACGAAAGGCTGATGGCGGCCTCGGTGATCGTGACGACATCCAGACCATCACGAAATATATTGATGTGGATGAGGGAAGGCTGCCTTGAATGAGTGAAGAGGCATCACCGCCGGTTTCATTCTGGCAGAGCGTGCGGCAGTCACTGCGCGGTGAGGAGCAGCATGACTACACCGCACTGCCGCTGAACCGTGCGGTCATCCTGCTCGCGGTGCCGATGGTGCTGGAGATGGTCATGGAATCTTTGTTCGCCGTGGCAGATGTTTATTGGGTATCCCATCTAGGAAAAGAGGCCGTGGCCGCCGTGGGCCTCACGGAGTCGCTCATGACGCTCATTTATGCGGTGGCGATTGGCATTTCGATTGCCGCTACGGCGATTGTTTCACGCCGCATCGGTGAAAAAGATCCGGAACTCGCGGCGCAGGCTGCAGGGCAGATCGTGCTGCTGGGGGTGCTTGCAGCGACAGGGATTGGCATTGTGCTCGGCTATTTTGCCCCGGACATTCTGCGAATGATGGGTGCGGGTGAGGAGATCGTGACGCTTGGCTCCGGTTTTGCCCGCATAATGTTGGGTGGCAATGCCACGGTGTTTTTGATCTTCCTCATCAACGCCATCTTTCGTGGTGCGGGTGATGCCGTGATCGCCATGCGGACGCTGTGGCTGGCGAATGCGCTGAACATTGTGCTGGGGCCATGCTTCATCTTTGGCTGGTGGATTTTCCCAGAGCTGGGCGTTACCGGGGCCGCAGTGGCGACAAACATAGGTCGCGGTGTCGGCGTGCTGTATCAGCTCTGGCATCTAGCGGGGCATCACAGCCGTGTGAAAGTTCGCTGGCAGCATTTCAGGCCGGATCGAGAGGTGATCGGTGCGGTGCTGAGCAAGTCCGGCAGCGGTATCGTACAGCTTCTCATCAGCACAACGAGCTGGGTGGGTCTTTTCAAGATTCTCGCGCTCTTTGGCAGTTCAGCGCTGGCAGGTTATACGATTGCGATTCGCATTGTGGTTTTTGCCTTGATGCCCGCCTGGGGGCTGGCGAATGCTGGCGCCACCTTGGTGGGGCAAAACCTCGGCGCCCATAAGCCAGAGCGCGCGGAGGCAGCGGTCAAGATCGCCATGAAGTTCGACGTCATTGTCTTGAGCTTGATCGGGATCGTCTTTGTGCTGTGCGCACATCCGCTGATTCGTTTGTTCACCCAAGATCCTGAGGTGGTGGCGTACGGTACACAGGCACTGTGGGTCGTGAGCCTTGCTTTCCCGCTTTACGCAGCCGGCATGTGCTTTGAGGCCGCGTTCAACGGTTCCGGGGACACCTGGACGCCCGCGAGGCTTAATTTTCTCTGCCTCTGGATTGGTCAGATCCCCATCGCGTGGCTGTTTTCGAAAACCTTCGCCTTTGGTCCTCTCGGCGCGTTCATCTCGGTTCCCGTTTCCTACTCGTTGCTCGCCATCTTCAGCGGTTTGCTGTTCAAACGTGGCAGGTGGAAAACCCAGAAGGTTTGAATTCTGCCTGCCTTATCATTCTATGAAACCACTCATCTTTAGCCTGATCTCGATTGTTTGCGCGACCGCATCTGCCGCTGAACTTCAATCCACCGGCGCAGGCATTGAAATTTCCGCCGGGAGCCTTGGCAGCTTCACGCTGACCTATCCTGAGTTTGATCAGGTGCACAAACAAATCGAGGTGAAAACGGCCGGGGCAAATGCGACGGTGCGTTATGAGGGCGGGGCGGAGTGCGCGGTTTCCATCAGCAAAGACGAGATTGAGCTCACTTTCAAAGGCGTGCCAGCAGGAGTGAAGTCGTGGAAAATGTCCTTGCTTATCGACATCGGTTTCGCCAAAGGCGGAGAGTGGAAGATTGCGCAGAAGGAGGGCAAGTTTCCGGCGGAAAAGTCCTCGCCTCCTCAGTTCGCGAGCCTGAACAGTACGAGCTTCCTGCTGAAGAATGCGCAGGGACAGAGCCTGAGCTTCACCACGCCGGATTATTCGTTCCAGCAGCTCACCGACAACCGCGAGTGGAGCTGGGCGATCTACAATTGGTATTTCATGGTGCCGTGGAATCCGGACCAGCCGATGGCTAAAATTCGCATCACCTCCGATCTCGCTGCCGTCGCGAAGTTGATTGATGCCTTTGGCCAGAGCCTCAAAGATTCCTTCCCGAACAAGCTCAACAGCCTGGAGGATCTGAAAGCCGACGTTGAAGCGGACAAGGCTTACTACTCCGGCATCGAAACACCGAAGCTGGATCGTTTCGGTGGCCAGCCTGGAAGCGGTGATGCGCTGGGATTGAAGAAGACTGGCTTCTTTCATCTGGAGCAGAGGCAGGACAAATCCTGGCTGGTCGATCCCGATGGAAACGCATTCTTCCATCTCGGCATCTGCGGTTTCGCCCCGAGCGACGACTACACCTACATCACCGGCCGTGAGGGCATCTACGAATGGCTGCCGAAGGCGGAGGGAGAGTTTGTCAGCGCTTTCCGGCCCGGCGATGGAAGTGCGCATTTCTCCTTCTACCTCGCGAACGTGATCCGCAAGTTCGGCGCTCCATATGACTATGAAACGCATGCCACACGCATGATCGATCGGGTGCGCAAATGGGGCTTCAACTCTATTGGCGCGTTCAGCCCTACGCCGGAAAAGGCACATGTGAAGGCTGATTTTCCGTATGTGAGGAGCCTGCCAATTAACGCTTGGGAAGGGGTGTCGCGTATCCCCGGAGCGCATGAGGTGTGGGATCCCTATGACGCAGCGACCACGCAAAAAATCAGCGAAAATCTCGCACGTGAGCTGCCACCGCGCGCCAATGATCCGCTGCTCATCGGCTACTTCATCGTGAATGAGCCGCGCTACGACGAACTGCCGCGTGTCATTCCTTCTCTCACCGGCAAACAGGCCTGCAAGCAGCGTTTGGTGGCGGTGCTGAAGGACAAATACAAAACCATCGACGCCTTCAACGCCGCGTGGCAGGCTAAGGCGGCTGCCTTTGAAGACCTGATCGATGTCGGCCTTGCAGTGACCACGGACGCAGCCAAGGCGGATGTGAAAGCCTTTGTCGGCGAGTTCATGGAAACTTACTTCGAGCAGATCGAAAAACTGTTCCGCCAGCATGACACGAACCACATGCTTATCGGCAGCCGTTTGCAGCCTGTGACGATCAACGACGAGCAGCTCTGCCGCATCATGGGCAAACATCTTGATGTCGTATCCTACAACTACTACACCATGGGCGTCGATACGGCGGCGCTGAAGCGGTTTCACGAATGGACCGGCAACAAGCCGATGATGCTCAGCGAGTTTTTCTGGTCCTCGCCCAATGACAGCGGGCTCGTGGGCGGGCGCGAAGTCAGCAGCCAGCAGGAGCGGGGATTGGCCTATCGCAACTACGTCGAGCAAACAGCCGCTCTTGGCTTTGTCATTGGCATTGAGTGGTTCACGCTCATTGATCAGGCCACCACGGGCCGCTGGTTCAGTAAATACAACGGCGAGAGCTACAACACCGGCCTCGTCAGCGTGGCGGACCGTCCTTGGAAGGACATGCTGGCTGAGATGATGAAGACGAATCACTCGATCTACGATCTCCTGCTGGGGAAACGCCCGCCGTTTGTCTGGGATGATCCCCGTTTTCAGGTGAAGGCCAAGTAAGGAGCCTAGATCAAGGATGGTCAACCAGGTGCCAAGGATGCGCATCTGGTGCGAGTTGTGACTTGTGCTGGTGAACTGCTAGTCTCGTTGCTAAGATGTGGTTTATGCCATCCAAATCCAAAATCGTTCAGCTCGTGGCCAGCGGTGACCTGCGCCTTTCTGCCAACCAAACTTGCTGGGCGGCCCAGGCCGCCATGGAAGAGGCGCTGGGTGCCGCACTGAAGGCGGAGGGCTGGGAGGTCAAGCGTGCGCATGCCCTGGACACGGCGAAGAAGCACGGTTTCATCGATTCGCAGCGCATGGGCATTGAGGTATTTCGCGGCATCGATCCTGAAGCACCGTTGATCGTGGCGGAGGCGGTGTGGCAGTACTCGCATCATGTGCTGGCAGGTTTGACGACGCATCGCGGCCCGATTCTGACCGTGGCAAACTGGAGCGGCCAGTGGCCGGGTCTGGTGGGCATGCTCAACTTGAATGGCTCTCTCACCAAAGCGGGCGTGAAGTACTCGACTCTCTGGAGCGAGGATTTCACTGACACTTTTTTCAAGACCAAGCTCAAGCAGTGGCTCAAGTCCGGCAGCATCACCCACGATCTGAGCCATGTGCAGAAGCTGGAGAAAGTGAAGGTGCCAGCCAAAGCGGCGGCACTGGGCAAGGAACTGGCGGCCACGCTGATCACGGACAAGGCGATCATGGGCATCTTTGATGAAGGCTGCATGGGCATGTTCAATGCCATCATTCCCGACCATGCGCTGCATGCCTGCGGCGTGTTCAAGGAGCGGCTGAGCCAGTCGGCGCTGTACCATGAGACGATGCAGGTCAGCGATTCAGATGCGCTGGCGATCCACACCTGGGTGGTAAAGCACGGCATGACTTTCCAGCTTGGCGACAATCACGCCATGCAGCTCACGCGCGATCAGGTGCGGCTGCAGTGCAAGATGTACGCTGCTGCGCTGCGCATTGCAGATGACTTCGGCTGCGATGCCATCGGCATCCAGTATCAACAGGGCTTGAAGGATCTGCTGCCGGCGAGTGATCTCGTCGAAGGCATGCTGAACAATTCGGACCGCCCACCGGTGAAGTCGCGCGACCGCAAACGCACGCTGCTGGAAGGCTTGCCGCTGCTGCATTTCAATGAAGTGGACGAATGCGCCGGTCTGGACGGCATGCTCACGCAGCGTGTGCACCGCGCCCTGCAGCAGCCGGTCGAGACGACCCTGCACGACGTGCGTTGGGGAGAAAAATTCGGCAAGGATTACGTCTGGGTCTTCCTCATCAGCGGCGCGGCACCTCCTGCCCATTTCGCCGAAGGCTGGAAGAGCGCCGAGGGCTTCCGCCAGCCAGCGATGTATTTTCCGAGCGGCGGCTCCACATTGCGCGGTATTTCCAAGCCGGGTGAGATCGTCTGGTCACGCATCTACGTGCAGGATGAAGCGCTGCACATGGACATTGGTCGCGGCTGCGTGGTCGATCTCCCACGTGAAGAAACCGAGCGTCGCTGGCAGCTCACCACCCCGCAATGGCCGATCATGAGTGCCGTTACCTATGGCGTGAGCCGTGACCAGCTCATGGCCAAGCACCAGGCCAATCACGTCCAGGTCGCCTATGCGAATGATGCCAAAGCGGCGGACGACTGCATGTTTGCCAAGGCGGCGATGGCCCGCGCCTTGGGCATGCAGGTGAATGTGTGCGGCACGCTGTCGCGCTGATCGTTTTTTCCAACCATGAAGCTCCTCCAACCCCTCTTGCTTGCCTGCCTTTGCAGCCAGGCCTTTGCCGCTGACGGCCTCACGCCGCTCAAGTACAACAACCCCGGCCTGGTGGTCGATCTTGGTGTGGGTTTGTGGGCCTGGCCGCTGCCAATGGACTTCGATGGCGATGGCGATCTCGATCTCGTGGTGAACTGTCCCGACAAGCCCTACAACGGGGTTTATTTCTTCGAGAACGCCAGCGGCGACACTGCGAAGAACAAGATGCCGGTGTTCAAGCCCGCCAAGCGCATCAGTGCAGGAAAGCAGAATGTGCAGGTCAGCTATGTGGATGGCAAGTCACAGGTGCTTTCGCCTGGCAAAGAGTATCCCGATTTTCTCAAAACCGGTCTGGAGCATGAGAAGAAGCTGCCAGTGGATGCGAAGGTGCACCCCAACAAAGTCCGTGGCGACATGTGGCGCGTGGTTGATTACGACGGAGATGGCAACAACGACTTCATCGTCGGCGTCGATGACTGGACCGAGTACGGCTGGGACAATGCCTACACCGAAAACGGTCGCTGGATGAACGGCCCCCTGCGCGGCTACGTGTATCTGCTGCACAACACCGGCACGAACGACAAGCCTGCCTACGACAAGCCCAAGAAAATCATGGCCGCCGACCGGCCGGTCGAAACCTTCGGCTGGCCTGCACCGAACTTTGCCGACTACGATGCCGACGGCGATCTCGATCTTCTCTGCGGCGAGTTCCTCGACGGCTTCACCTACTTCCAAAACACTGGCACGCGCACGCAGCCGAAATACGTACTCGGCGTTCGCTTAAAAGCCGACACGGGCCGCTTTCTCACGATGGATCTCGAGATGATCACGCCCACCGCGATTGACTGGGACAAGGACGGCGATCTGGATCTCATCTGTGGCGACGAGGATGGTCGCGTGGCCTTCACCGAAAACACCGGCAAGCTCGACAACAAAGCGCCCATTTATGCCGAGCCACGCTACTTCCAGCAGGAGGCCGATCAGGTGAAGTTTGGCGCGCTCGCCACGCCTGTGGGATTCGACTGGGATGGCGATGGCGACACGGACATCATCTGTGGTAACACCGCTGGCTACATCGGCTTCATTGAAAACCTCAGCGGCAAAGGTGTCGAGCAGCCGAAGTGGGCCGCGCCCGTGCGCCTCGAAGCCGCAGGCAAAGTCATCCGTCCGATGGCCGGTGGCAATGGCAGCATCCAAGGCCCCTGCGAGGCCAAATGGGGCTACACCACGCAGACCGTGGCAGATTGGGATGGAGATGGCCTCCCGGACCTTCTGCTGAACTCCATTCTCGGCAAAGTCATGTGGTACCAAAACATCGGCACACGTCAAAAGCCGCTGCTTGCCGCCGCGCAATCTGTGGAGGTCGAATGGAACGGCCTTCAGCCCGTACTCGCGTACGGCTGGCTGCGTCCGGAAGGCAAGGCGCTGCTCACCCAGTGGCGGACCACGCCAGTCGCCGTCGATTGGAACAAGGATGGCCTCACCGATCTCATCATGCTCGATCAGGAAGGCTACCTCGCCTTCTTTGAACGGGCAAAGCAGGACGGCAAACTCATCCTCAAGCATCCGCAGCGAGTGCTGTGCGCTGCGCAAGAAGTGCAGGCACCCGCTGCATCGGATAAAGCCGTCAAAGTAAAAACACCCGTCGCGATGAAGCCCGGTGAACCATTGCGCCTGAATGCCGGCATCGCCGGCAAAAGCGGTCGGCGCAAAATCTGCATCATGGACTGGGACCAGGACGGCAAGCTCGACATCCTGCTCAATTCCGCCAACGCCAATTTCATCCGCCAGACCTCCAGCAGCGATGGTAAATGGTTCTTCGCTGACATGGGCCTCCTCGTTGATGCCAACATCGAAGGTCACGACGTCAGCCCCACCACGGTGGATTTCAACGCCGACGGCCTGCCAGATTTCGTCGGCGGCGCGGAGGACGGACATCTCTATTACCTGCGAAATCCGCAGGCAAAATAGCTCGTTTCGCTCACAGACCGCACTTTCCACGTGCTCTGCGCTGAGTAGTGAGATGCATGACCTGGATCGAAATCCTCACCCTCAGCGCCGCAGGTTGCACTGCCGGTGCGATCAATGCCATTGCGGGTGGAGGCACGTTGCTGACGTTCCCAGTGCTGCTCATGTGCGGCACGCCTCCTGTGCTGGCAAATGCCACAAGCACCGTGGGGCTGGTCATAGGCACTGCTGGCAGCATTGTGGGTTTTCGCGGACATTTGAAGGCAATTCGCGCACGACTGTTCCAGTTTATCCCGATCTGTCTTGTGGGTGCGTCCATCGGTAGCTGGTTGCTGACACAAACCAGCGACGATCAGTTCTCGAAGCTCATTCCCTTTCTCGTGCTGTTCGCCACCGTGCTGTTTTTCCTTCAGGGTTTTCTGCGCAAATCAGCCACAGAGGGCAAATCAAAGGCCCTTTGGTTCTCCATCGTGTTGCAATTGCCGGTGGCGATCTACGGCGCGTTTTTTGGCGCAGGCATCGGCATTCTGATGCTCGCCTCCTTCGGCTTCATGGGCATGACGGACATCCATGAGATGAATGCGCTCAAGAATGTCCTTGGCTCGCTCATCAATGTCATTGCCGCTGTGTGGTTTATCGCTGTCGGCATGGTGAATTGGCCGCAGGCATTGGCCCTGACGGCAGGTGCTCTGATTGGTTACTACCTGGGCGCGCATTTCTCCCAGCGCATCTCTCCCCAGAGGGTGAGGCATCTGATCACTATCATTGGGTTGGTCATATCGGTACTCATGTTCTGGAAGCAGTTCGGATGACAAAACGCCCCGGATGATGTAACGTACATCTCATGAAAACCTCTTTCTTCATGACATGTGTTTGGTGCTTATGCACATCCGGCTGCTCTCTCATCACCGTGCCGGTGAAGACTGCGGGCAGTATTGTCACAACGACGATATCCACGACCGGCAAGGTGGTCGCGGCACCGTTTGAAGCAGCTGGCGGGCACAAGTCTTCCAATAGGGAAGACGGGGCGAAAAGGACTGCGTCTGCAGATTAGGGACTGCGACGCTGCATAGTGTCGCGTTCCACATCAGGGCGGTGGCGGTGGTCAATTAATAAGAAGTATATTTATGTGGAGTAGGATCATGGAAATTTTGTACTAGATTGGAGTGGGGCGCGTGTGGTAAATCCTGTTTCCAGAAATCGGCTAAGAATACTAGACCTCAT
>Ga0114968_10002983_pt1 | contig 12784 bp, 11 predicted proteins | sample M_130807_EF_Meta_FD_87020 | JGI IMG/M metagenome (GOLD analysis project Ga0114968, IMG submission 87020) | Freshwater microbial communities from Lake Montjoie, Canada to study carbon cycling - M_130807_EF_MetaG | ecosystem: Environmental > Aquatic > Freshwater > Lake | place: Lake Montjoie... | reverse complement strand
TTTGGCATCGTGGCGCGTTTGGAGTTTTACAGCGCCGAGGAGTTGCAGCGCATCGTCATGCGCAGCGGCGGTTTGCTCAAAGCGCAGCTCGACGAGCAAGGGGGCTTTGAGATCGCCCGTCGCTCGCGCGGCACGCCGCGCATTGCCAACCGCTTGCTGCGGCGGGTGCGCGACTATGCCGAGGTCAAGGCCGATGGGCGCATCACCCAAGCCGTGGCGCAGGCCGCCTTGGCCATGCTCGATGTGGACCCGCAAGGTTTCGATTTGATGGACCGCAAGTTATTGGAAGCTGTGATTCATCGCTTTGACGGCGGCCCCGTGGGCTTGGACAACATCGCGGCCAGCATTGGCGAAGAGCGTGACACCATCGAAGATGTGATAGAGCCGTTTTTGATTCAGCAGGGTTTTTTGCAGCGCACACCGCGGGGCCGCATCGCCACCTTGGCCGCCTATCGGCATTTGGGGGTGGCGGCGCCTCAGAGGGAAAGCGGTTTGTTTGGCGAGTGAGTGCGCATCAAGCGCTGGACTCATCCTTGGATGCTTCCAAATGCGCTTCATCAGCCCAGCCCACTATTTGCAGACCCTCAGGCGTCCATAGCAATCGATTGATGGCGGTATTGCGCAAACCCCAGGTTCGCGCGGCTTGTAAATCTTGGCGTGTTGCCATGCGGTAAAGAATATCTAATACACCGCCATGGGTGACCCACAGCACTTGTTGCCCTGTATGCGGGGATGCCATTTCGTGAATCAAGGCTGCTATACGGGCGTGCAACATGACCAGGCTTTCGCCGCCTCCTTGCGGCGTCCATTCAGGGTGACGCTCTCGCCACTGCTCTGCGTCTTGTGGCCACTGGTTTTGAATGTCTTGCCAAGTGTGGCCTTGAAAATCGCCAAAGTGACGCTCGCGAAGAGGGGTTCTGGCGTGGACAGGTATTTGTTTTGTCGCGGCCACGGCCTGTGCAGTGTCAAATGCTCGGCTTAAATCGCTGGCATAGACTGCATGAATGTCCTCATCGGCCAAGGCTTTCGCAAGTTGTTGTGCTTGCCAACGCCCATGGTCGTTGAGGGGGATGTCCATTTGTCCCTGAATTCGGGTCTGCACATTCCAATCTGTTTCCCCGTGGCGAATGGCCAAAATACGTGTGATTTTCATGCGGGTGAGTTTAAAGCTTGATGCGAAACCCTCCTTTTTATGGCTGTTAGGTAAGCATCACACGCGAAATAGCGTAAAATAGCACGGTCGTTCTATTTTTATGCAAATGCCTGTGACTTCACAACCCGACATGACTGATATTCCCGATCCAGAGGCCGATAACGGCAGGGGTCGATTAATGCAAAAAGGTAAGCAAACCAAAAGCGCGATTGTTGATGCTGCTCTAGGTCTTGCTACCCAAATCGGTATTGAGGGCTTGAGTATTGGCGCGGTTGCAGAAGTGATGCAGATGAGCAAATCGGGTGTTTTTGCACACTTTGGTTCTCGTGAAGAGTTGCAAATATCCGTGGTTCGTGAATACCACCATCGATTTGAATTGGAAGTGTTTTACCCCGCCATGCAAGAAGCCCGTGGACTGCCTCGTCTTCAAGCGCTTTTCGCCAACTGGATGAAGCGTACCTCGGCTGAAATTGACTCAGGGTGTTTGTATATCAGCGGCGCAGCAGAGTTTGACGACAGACCTGGGCCTGTCAGTGACGCCTTGGCCAGCTCTGTCAAGACATGGCTCAGCGCTTTGAATCGCTGTGTATTGAAAGCGCGTGAAGAAGGTCATTTGGCTGAGAACACGGACGCCGCCCAAATGTCATTTGAGTTGCACGGCTTGATATTAGCCTTGCATTACGAAGCACGATTTCTCAAAACAGACAAAAGCCTAGACCGCGCTCAACGCGGCTTTCACCATATTTTGTTGCGCTACGGCGCGTCCCCAACCTAAGGAAAGATTGATCATGCCCAGCTACACACCGCCATTGCGCGATATGCAATTTGTGATGAATGAAGTCTTGGATTTGCCAGGTGTGCTGAAAAGCTTACCTACCCATGCAGAGCTTGACGCTGAAACCATCGCTGCCGTATTGGAAGAAGGCGGTAAGTTCGCTACAGAGATCTTGATGCCCTTGAACCAAGTAGGTGACAAGCAAGGTTGCCAGTTAGACAACAAAACCCATGAAGTCACCACGCCCAACGGTTTCAAACAAGCCTTTGAACAATTTGCGCAAGCTGGCTGGTCCGCACTCAGCTGCGACCCTGCATACGGCGGGCAGGGCTTGCCGATTGTGGTGAACCAATGCATTTATGAAATGCTCAACAGTGCCAACCAAGCGTGGACCATGTACCCAGGACTGACCCACGGTGCTTATGAGTGCTTGCATGCCCATGGCACAGAAGAACAAAAGCAGATGTACCTGCCGCGTCTCACCAATGGCGAATGGACGGGCACCATGTGTTTGACAGAATCCCACTGCGGCACCGATCTGGGATTGCTGCGCACCAAGGCCGAGCCGCAAGCGGATGGCAGTTTCAAACTCACTGGTAACAAAATTTTCATCAGCGCAGGTGAGCACGACTTGGTGAGCAATATTGTTCATCTGGTGCTGGCACGGCTGCCGGATGCGCCTGTCGGTAGCAAAGGCATCAGTCTGTTTGTGGTGCCTAAGTTTTTGGTCAACAGCGATGGCAGTTTGGGAGAGCGCAACCCTATTTACTGCGGTGGCTTGGAACACAAAATGGGTATTCACGGCAATGCCACTTGCCAAATGGTGCTCGATGGTGCGGTGGGAACCTTGGTGGGTCAACCGCACAAAGGCTTGGCGGCGATGTTTGTGATGATGAACGCTGCACGCATAGGCGTGGGCATGCAATCGCTGGGATTGACCGAAGTGGCTTACCAAAATGCCTTGGCTTATGCCAAAGACCGCTTGCAGTCCAGAAGCCTCTCAGGTGTCAAAAGCCCAGATAAACCCGCTGACAGCATCTTGGTTCATCCCGATGTTCGCAAAATGCTCTTGACCGCCAAGGCTTACGCAGAAGGTGGCCGAGCCTTGAATCTTTATTGCGCATTGTTGATTGACCAAGAGTTACACCACCCAGATGCCGCCGTGCGTGCTGAAGCGCTGGAGATGGTGGCCATGCTGACACCCATTGTCAAAGCTTTCATCACCGACAACGGGTGGATAGCAACCTCGTCTTGTATGCAGGTGTTCGGAGGCCACGGTTTCATCCACGAATGGGGCATGGAGCAATTTGTGCGCGACTCTCGCATCAATATGATTTACGAAGGCACCAACACCATCCAAAGCTTGGATTTATTAGGGCGTAAGGTGCTGGGTAACCAAGGTGCAACATTAAAGAAATTTGGCAAATTCATTGCCACCTTGGTCGCCGAAGAAACCGACAACGAGGATATGGCCGAGTTCATTCAGCCTTTGGCAAAGCTAGGCCAGCAAATGACCCAGTTCACAGGTGAAATTGGCATGAAGGCCATGTCGAATGCGGATGAAGTAGGGGCAGCAGCGGTCGATTACTTGCGTGTGACAGGTCATTTGGTTTTTGCCTATTTTTGGGCGCGTATGGCCAAAGTAGCTTTACAAAAAATCGCCCAGGGCAGTAGTGATCCGTTTTACAAAGCCAAATTGCAAACCGCCAGGTTTTACTTTGCCAAGTTGTTGCCTGAGACTGCAAGTTTGATGCAAACTGCTCGCGCAGGAAGCGCCGTGTTGATGGATACCCAAGAAATTTTTGCTTAATGCCCCACCCACCAAGGAGACACCGATGAAAAAAATCTTTTCTTTTTTGCTCAGCATGACCGCCATGACAGCTTTTGCTCAAATGACGCCCGTCGGTTTGTGGCACACCATTGACGATGAAACCAACCAACCCAAAGGGGAGGTGCGGATTTTTGAAAAGGATGGGGCGCTGGTGGGTGTTGTGGGACGAGCACTTAAAGAAGATCCCAATGCCAAACCCAACTGCGACAAATGCGTAGATGACCGCAAAGGACAACCCATCATCGGCATGGAGATTTTGCGAGGCTTAAAGCGCGAAGGCAAAGAAGAAGAGCATTTATGGGCGGGTGGGGGAAAAATTCTTGACCCCACGAACGGAAAGATTTACACCGTGAAAATGGTGCCGATTGAAGGTGGAAAACGTTTGCAAGTGCGAGGCTATATTGGCCCCTTCTATCGCACCCAATTCTGGAATCGTGTTGAGTAACTAACTTAAAAGTACCACTGATATGAGCCATGTTTTGCAACACTTTGAAAGCGGCGTTCTAACGCTGACCCTCAACCGAGTCGACAAAAAAAATTCACTCACTTCTGTCATGTACGCTGAGTTAGCCCAAGCCTTGGCATCTGCTCAAACGGATTTGCAGACCAAGGTTGTGCTGATCCAGGGTCATGAAACTGTTTTCAGCGCCGGCAACGACATTGCCGACTTTCTGCAGCAACCTGCAGCAGGTGAGGACTCCCCCGTTTTTCGCTTTCTAAGAGGCATTGCAGTTTTTGCCAAGCCCTTAATGGCCTCGGTGTGCGGTCCTGCGGTGGGAATAGGCACCACCTTGCTGCTTCATTGCGATTTGGTTTACGCAGGCGATAACGCAGCATTTTCTATGCCGTTTGTGAATTTAGGTTTGTGTCCTGAGGCTGGCTCCAGCATGTTGGCGGTTCAGCTCATGGGCTACCAGCGTGCCGCAGAAGCCTTGTTGATGGGCGAGCCCTTTTTGGCTGAAACAGCTTTGGAAATAGGCTTGATCAGCAGAGTGCTACCCCCTGCTGAGGCCAATGCCTACGCCCAACAGCAAGCCCGCAAAATGGCGACCAAGCCTTTGTCTTCCCTGATGGAAACCAAACGCTTAATGAAGGCCGCTCAAACACCGCAGGTGTTGGAGCGCATCAATCAAGAAGGCATGGTGTTTGGTCGAATGCTTAAAGAGCCCGCAGCTATCGAAGCTTTCAGCGCCTTCATGGAAAAGCGCAAGCCTGTGTTTCACTGATCAAATGGCTGGCCCTTTGCGCCAAAAATGCTTGGCAACGATGGTCCAACGGCCCTTGACCTTCATCAGGTTCAGGTAGTCCACCATGATGTTGTCAAACAAGCGCAACTGAACTTTGGCCAAGGCCATTTCATCGGACAGCACATCCAGCATCAATATAGTGTCTTGACGTGGCGCGTTAATTGATGCGGGTGAAGCGCGGCCTTGAACCATTTCGCGATAAGCCTTGAAGGGGCGAACCACAGTTAGGTCATCTTGGGTTGAATACAGTACACAATCTTGGTGAAAAACTTTATCGAATAAGGACATGTCTTGGTTCTGTAGCACATCAAAATAATCACTCAAAAATGCACGAATCTCATCTGTCACCATGGCGGGTCTCCTTTTTGTTCAAGCAATATGGCTTAAGAGTTGTATTGAACAAGACGATCCATCACTGTGATCATCAATTTATTTGCAGAACAGGTGAATTTTTTTAACATGACGTCGCGTATTCCACCGTTGAGCGCATTAAAAGCTTTCGAGGCCATGGCCCGACTTGAGCGTGTTAACGCCGTGGCCAAAGAGTTAAACCTTACCCACAGTGCAGTGAGCCACCAACTCAAAAGTTTGGAAGATATGGTGGGTGTTGCTTTGTTTGAGCGTCTGGCCAGACAAATGACCTTGACCGAGGCGGGTCGAACCTACGCTTACCAAGTCAGGCAGTCTTTGGACGAGTTGAATCAGGCCACCCAAAAACTCAGAAAACCAAGCCATCAAGCCACCTTGTCCATCGCAGTACTCCCCTCTTTTGCCACGCATTGGTTGATTCCACGGTTAGCTGATTTACGACAAACCTACCCTGAGTTGGTGCTGAGCTTGCATGCGGGTTTATCGTTTATAGAGTTTGAAAAAAACAGAATTGACGCGGCATTGCGATTTGGCCATGGGCAATGGCCAAATTTGCAAACAGAGCACCTCATGGGTGACAGCTTGGTCTTGGTCGCTGCCCCTTCGTTGGTAGGTCATCAATCATTCAAAACTTTCAAGTCTTTGATGAAATACCCTTTGCTGCACTCAGGCGAAAGTTGGTCGTCTTGGTTGCAAAGTGCCCACACAGAAGATGACCCTCCCTCGCCCCATCTGCTCTTTACAGACTCGACTCACTTGCTCGAGGCTGCCAAATTAGGCATGGGTATTGCCCTGACCCGAAGGTCTGTTGCGCATGGCTTGATTCAGCACGGGGCGCTGCGCTGCTTGAGTCCCGTTGAGCCAGTGCACAGCAGCAGTTATTACTTGGTTTGGCCCTATCACAGCCAACCACACCCCATGTTGAAAAAATTCCGCGACTGGTTAAGTATCCAAGTAAAAAACTATCAAGCGTCTTTGCGTTGAATGTGTCGGGGCTTGCCTTGGGCGTCAATCGCCACATAAGTCACCATGGCTTCGGTCACTTTCAAATAGGTGCCTTGAAGGGTAAATCGCTCGGCAAACACCTCTACTTTGACCGTGATAGAGGTATTACCAATGCGGGTGATAGTGCTGAAAAAGCTCAAAATGTCACCGACTTTCACGGGCTGCTTGAACACAAATTCATTGACAGCAACAGTGGCTAAACGGCCGTTGACATAGCGTGCTGGCAAAACTGCACCTGCCAAGTCGACCTGCGCCATCACCCAACCGCCAAAAATATCGCCGTTGGCATTGCAATCGGCTGGCATGGGGATGACTTTGAGGACCAACTCTTGGTCTGTGGGAAGGGCTTTGACGGTAAAGCGCAGATCAGAGGTATCAGTCACAGGCACAATCCTAGTTGTTCATTCTTTCGCTATTGTGCTGTATGCGCCCTTCTACTAGCCCTTCACCTACTCTGTCTGATACGGCCACGCCTGCCCCTGCGGTCTCAGATTGGCACACCTTGGCACGTTTGTTCCCCTACTTATGGGAATACAAATGGCGTGTGGTGGCTGCGCTTTCATTCATGGTGGGGGCCAAGCTTGCAAACGTAGGCGTCCCCATACTTCTAAAGACCTTGATCGATCGCATGACACCTCAGCCTACAGGCGTACAAATGCTATTGGTGGTGCCGGTTGCCCTTCTCATCGGTTATGGCTTGCTGCGTTTATCGGTCTCTGCGTTCACCGAGTTGCGTGAGTTGATTTTTGCCAAAGCCACACAAGGTGCAGCCCGCACCATTGCCTTACAAACCTTTGAGCATTTACACGAATTGAGTTTGCGTTTTCATTTAGAACGACAAACCGGCGGCATGAGCCGTGACATTGAGAGAGGCGTGCGTGGCATTGAGTCGCTGATTGCCTATTCGCTCTACAGCATCGTGCCAACCTTGATCGAGGTGGTGTTGGTACTGAGTATCTTGGGCATTCAGTTTGACAAGTGGTACGCCATCATCACTTTGTGTGCATTGGGTTTGTATATTTATTTCACCGTGACAGTGACGGAATGGCGTACCCAGTTTCGCAAACAAGTCAATGAGTTTGACTCCAGTGCTCACACACGTGCCATAGACTCTTTGCTGAATTACGAGACTGTCAAATATTTTGGAAATGAAGGCTTTGAAGCCAATAGGTATGACGAAAATTTGAACAAATTACGCCTAGCCCGCATCAAAGCACAAAACTCATTGAGTGCCCTCAATATGGGTCAACAACTCATCATCGCTGTGGCTTTGGTGTCCATGCTGTGGCGAGCCACACAGGGATTGGTCGATGGCCACATGACCTTGGGCGACTTGGTGATGATCAATGCCTTCATGATTCAACTCTACATACCGTTGAATTTTTTAGGTGTGATCTACCGTGAGATCAAACAAAGCCTGACAGATTTAGACCGTATGTTCAATTTGCTTGAGAAGGAGCGTGAAGTTGCCGATGCGCCCAACGCACAACAGCTTAGCCTTGAGAGTCCACCCAGTGTCCATTTTGAACATGTGCATTTTGCTTATGAGCAAAACAGGGTTATCTTGCAAGACGTGAGCTTCACCATTCCTGCAGGTAAAACCGTGGCTATTGTGGGTCCCTCTGGGTCGGGCAAGTCAACCTTGGCGCGCTTATTGTTTCGGTTTTACGATGTTCAGCAAGGGGTGGTGCGTATTGATGGACATCCCTTGAACCATTTAACGCAAAAAAGTGTGCGTCAGGCCATTGGCATCGTTCCGCAAGACACCGTTTTGTTTAATGACACGGTTTACTACAACATTGCTTATGGTCGGCCTTCTGCTTCTAGAGAAGAAGTCGAACAAGCCGCAAGGGCAGCACGCATCCATGACTTCATTGCGTCTACACCCCTAGGTTACCAAACCATGGTGGGCGAGCGTGGCTTGAAGTTGTCGGGTGGTGAAAAACAACGTGTGGCCATTGCGCGAACGCTGCTAAAAAATCCCTTCATTCTTATTTTTGATGAAGCCACCTCCGCGCTAGACAGCAGCAATGAGCGAGCAATTCAATCGGAGTTGCGGGAAGCCGCAAACAACAAAACCACCTTGGTCATCGCCCATCGACTGTCGACAGTTGTCGACGCACATGAAATCATCGTGCTGGATCAAGGCGCCATAGTGGAGCAGGGTACCCATGCGCAGTTGCTCGAGGCGCAAGGCGCGTATGCCCGCATGTGGTCAATGCAACAAAGTCAGGAAGAGCATGCGCTTTAAGGGAGTTCAGCGTTTTCGTCAGGCGCATTGCTTTCTCGCGGACCAACCATACCCAGTTTTGCTTTAAGCGATTGTGGCTCGTTTTGAATCAGCGCTGCGTAAACGGTGGTGTTGGCCAAGACTTTTTTGACATAGTCTCGGGTCTCGCTAAAGGGAATGCATTCAGCCCAAGCGGCACCCTCCATCTCAGGACCATTGCGCCAGCGCCTTGGACGACTAGGGCCCGCGTTGTAGGCAGCAGCGGCCATGGGCATAGAGCCTTGGAAATTATCTAAGACCAATTTAAGGTATTGCGTTCCGATAGCGATATTGGTTTTGCGCTGTTGCAGTTGTTCGGGACGAAAATTCTTCATGCCCATGCGCTTAGCCGTCCATTTGGCGGTTGCTGGCATGATCTGCATCAACCCTGATGCTCCTACGCTGGATTTGGCATCCAATATAAAGCGGCTTTCTTGCCTTATCAAACCATACACATACGCCGAACTCAGACCAATGCTGTTGGCGGCTTCAATGACATCTTCTCTGAAAGGCATGGGATAGCGATGCATCACATCCATTTGGACGCTGCGCTCACTGGTGTTGATGCACCTGTCCCAAATGGCTTGGTCGCAAGCAAGTTGAGCGGCAGCAAGTCTTTCACGCTCATTCAAGCGGCCACGTTGCCCTGCGCTGTCGACCAGTCCTGTGGCGTAATTCCACTCACGCACACCGTCTTGGCGCAAACCAATTTTGATGGCGTATAAAGCCCGCTGTAGCAAGGGGTTGGCTTTTACCGCCGCAGTTTCTTGTGGCTGAGGCGGCAGTGGTCGAGGAGGTATTGCGATTTTTTTGCCTAATTCTTCGCTTGCCAATTGCTCATAAAAACCTTGTGGTCCTGCGATGCTTTGCAATGCGGTCAAGGCTTGTCCTGTGAGTGGTGAAGCAACAGATTGCTGACCCATCACAGCGCGTGCTCGCCAATACACCCAAGCAGGGTCTTTTTGTGCCGTAGCACTCATGGCGTCTACCGCAGATTGAATAGCAGACCATGCAGGTGTTTTGCCGGCTCGCAATGCGGCTCGCACTTTCCACGCCAACATATCATCGCTCAGATTGGTATGGCTTGCATTGGCATAGTAGTCCAAGGCTTTGTCATCTAATTGCTGTGCAGCCTGTTTAGCGATGACACCCCAGACCCATTGTTTGTCCTCGTTACTTAAAGACGAAGTCGATTTGTTTTGCAGCAACTTGATGGCGTTGTCATGGTCTGAGGTAGCTGCTTTAATCAGAGCCAAGGTCATCCAATCAGAAGACTCCGCCCCCATATTGGAAGCCCGCTGTGATAAAAAACGGCCTCCGTTTGCAAAGAGTTCATCGACCACTGCCATATTGTGGTCAGAGACCAACTTCAGCGCGTCTCTGCTTGGTACTTTGCGGTTGCTCTCAACCGATAAGCGTGCTTTAAGCCAGACATCTTTGGGGTTAAATTTATGTTGTTTCAGCAGTTGGGAAACCGCATAAGTACAACCCTCATCAGATTGCTTGAGGCTCAGCCAATTGCGGCGAATATCTTCGATGGGAGAGGAGCCTGCATTGAGGTCTTTTTGTTGAACTTCCAGAAGTTTGGCGTAGCACTCGATTTCCTTGTCGTCGTGCATTCGGTAGAGAGCGTACTCGCGCTCAAACTGCGCCCATTCACGTCGCTCGCCAAGCAGCAACAACCAATCGTTGCGCATTCTGTCTTCTTGGTAGGTGCCGGCGTAGCGCTGAAGAAAACTTTTGATTTCATGGTCTGAGGCATCGCCTAGGCGCAGACGCAATTCCCAAAACGCAGCCCAGGGCTCTAGTAAATGCCCTTTGGCTTGCGGTAACAATGTTGCCAGTCTTTTGCGGTCGCCCTTTTGAAAGGCTTGCGACATGTCGATAAACACCGCATCGGCGGCATCGGCCGGTCTGGTGGGTGGCGCAGGCTTGGCAGGGGCTTTGTGTTTATTGCCTGCGGTTGCCATCGTCATGCAACTCATCAAGAGGATGCAACAGACAATTCGAACAAATAATGGAGGCATGACACAATCAATCAACTAACAGGATGGTTGGATTCTCCCATGGACAAAAAAGCCCTGCGCCAAGAACTGATTCAAACAAGACTGCAAATGCCTGACAGAGAGCGACGTGCAGACCTTCTGCAAAGAGTCATGCGCATTTGGTTGTTCGATCAACCGCACACAGTCATTGGTGCTTATTGGCCAATCAAAGGGGAGTTTGACCCCTTGCCTGCATTGCACAGATGGAAAGAAGATGGTGAATTGCTAGACCATCCCCTTCGCCGGCGAATCGGTTTGCCCGTCATGGACAAGCAAACCAAAACCCTGACATTTCATTCTTGGTACCCAGGTTGCGCCATGGAAGAAGATGCTTACAACATACCCAAGCCGAAAGACACGGAAATTATTCAACCCACCTTGCTTTTTGTCCCTTGCGTGGGGTATGGGCCGGGTGGCTACCGCTTGGGGTACGGCGGTGGGTTTTATGACCGCACCTTAAACCAAATCGAGCCTAAACCCTACACCGTAGGTTTGGGTTTTACCCATGGTTTTTTATCCGACTTCATAGCAGAGCCTCATGATGTGCCCTTGGATGCTTTGTTGAATGAAAACGGCGTGGTGTGGCCAATGTCTTAAAGGTGTTGGATGGCGCGACCTAAATCTGCAACCCACGACCTCAAGCGAGAAGAGATTTTGGAGGTAGCCGCAAGCTGCTTTGCGGCTTCTTCCTATCCGTCTGCCAGTATGAATGATTTGGCCAAGGCTCTGGGTACGTCAAAGGCGCGGCTCTACCATTACTACGACAGCAAACAGGCCATACTTTTCGATTTGCTAGACCGCTACACCCTGCTTTTGCTGCAATTGCTGGCAGAGGTAAAAGCTCAAGGGCTTCAATCAAAGCTCAGCCCACAAGAGACAGTTCACAGCGTGGTCAAACGTTTTTTGCAAACCTATGAAAGCTCTGCAACCCGCCACATTGCTTTGTTGCACAGCACCCAATTTCTCAGTGAGTCACAGCGTGGCTTGGTGGTTGAACGCCAGCGGAAAGTGGTCAGCGCTTTGGGCGATATGTTGGCACAAGCCTATCCAAGTCGCATCCATGCGCAAAATAAAATTCCCCTGACCATGATGCTGTTTGGCATGATCAACTGGACTTTCACTTGGCTCAGACCCCAGGGGCCACTCAGTTACGATGCGTTTGCCAAAGAGGTCATTGACACCTTAGAAAACGGTTTTAATTCAAGCGTAGGCTAAGCCCAAGGAAAAAATATGTCTAAAGCATTTGCCAGTCAAAGCGATTTGACCGATAAACACATCAGCTTCACCCAACTCAGCCCCCACTGCTGGGCCTACACCGCAGAAGGTGACCCCAATTCGGGCGTCATCATTGGCGACAAATACATTTTGGTGAGCGACGCAACGGCCACGCCTTTGATGGCCAAAGATTTGATTGCCAAGATACGCACAGTTAGCGACAAGCCCATCAAATATGTTTTGCTGACGCACTACCACGCTGTGCGTGTGCTGGGTGCCAGTGCGTATCTGGCCGAAGGAGCGACCGAGGTGATAGCCAGCAAGGGCACTTATGACTTGATCGTCGAGCGTGGTGCCCAAGACATGCAAAGCGAGATGGACCGCTTTCCCCGCTTGTTTCGCGGCGCTGACAGCGTGCCAGGCCTCACATGGCCGACCATGGTGATTGGCGATGGTAAGCCCGGGCGTCAGGGCAGTTTGCGCATCGATTTGGGTGGTGTTCAAGTCGATATTTGGCACCCAGGCGCCGGCCACACACGAGGTGACACCATTGCTTGGGTAGAAGCTGAAAAGGTTTTGTTCAGCGGCGATTTGGTGGAGTACTTGGCAGGTGTTTACACAGGCGACGCTCACTTGGCCGAGTGGCCCACCACTTTAGAGGCTTTGCGGGATTTGCAAGCTGAGGCGATTGTGCCCGGTCGTGGCGAAGCCATGCGAGGTAACGCAGATGTGAACAAGGCTTTGGACTACACCAAGCTATGGGTAGAGACCTTGTTTCAATGCGGACACGAAGCCGTGGCGCAAAAAATGGACTTGAAAGCCGCCATGGCGCATACCCGTCAGCACATGGACCCCGTGTTTGGACAGGTGTTTAT
>Ga0114968_10002980_pt1 | contig 12786 bp, 8 predicted proteins | sample M_130807_EF_Meta_FD_87020 | JGI IMG/M metagenome (GOLD analysis project Ga0114968, IMG submission 87020) | Freshwater microbial communities from Lake Montjoie, Canada to study carbon cycling - M_130807_EF_MetaG | ecosystem: Environmental > Aquatic > Freshwater > Lake | place: Lake Montjoie... | reverse complement strand
CTTTGATCGATCTTTGAAACGGCTCCAGGAACTTAAGTCGCTTCCCTCAAAACACATATTTAAAGTAACTCATACAAATTTTAGCCATAAACCTGGTAAAGTGATTTCGGTAAAAACCCGAGAAATTCAGGCGATGTATGAATTCTGCTTAGAAAAATACTCTATAATTCTTGAGCATATTCTTAATCAATTCTCCTCCAAAGATGAATTCACCATCAAGTACACCAATGCAGAGCTGCTTTTGGCAGATCTGAAGAATCCCAGCCCCGAATGGTTGCCAAAAACCGATGAACCCCTAAAAATTAAGAAGGAAACGACCCGGGTATACAGGGATCGTCAAATCTACGATGGTCATTTTGGTGGATAAACTTGCAGAAAGTGCTGGGCATGAGTTAATTAAGAGGCATATCTTGCTTTGCTAGGCGCTTTTTTGTGAAATTAACAGAATACCATGCCAAGTATTACGCCCATCAGCTTACCCGGCGAGTTGCTTCGGACCAGGTAGATAAGTTTGCCGCAGCCTTGGCTGATGCCCGCGTGGATCTTAACCCCCACCAGATTGAGGCTGCCCTTTTTGCGTTCCGATCCCCGCTTTCCAAGGGGGCTATTTTGGCTGATGAGGTAGGGCTAGGAAAAACTATCGAGGCAGGGATCATTCTCGCTCAGAAATGGGCCGAAAGGAAACGCAAGCTGCTCATTATCCTTCCGGCTAACCTTCGAAAACAGTGGAGCCAGGAGCTTGCTGAAAAATTTTTTCTGCCCTCGGTTATTCTTGAGCAACGAACCTTTAATGATGCCATTAAAAAGGGAAACCTAAATCCCCTCCAGACAACTGGGATTGTCATTTGTTCCTATCAGTTTGCCCGAGCAAAAGCTCCCTACATCAAACAGTCCAACTGGGATCTCGTCGTGATCGATGAAGCCCATCGGTTACGCAACGTTTATAAACCTACCAATAAGATTGCTAATGCAATCAAGGAAGCGGTGGCTGAGTTCCCTAAATTACTTTTAACAGCGACCCCTTTACAGAACTCTCTCCTCGAGCTGTTTGGGCTAGTTAGCATTATCGATGACTATACATTCGGCGATCTGCATAGCTTTAAAGCGCAATTTAGTCGCAAGCTTGATAAACAAGATTTCACGCTGTTGCGAGAACGCCTTAGTCCTATTTGTAAAAGGACCCTGCGCCGACAGGTGCTTGAATATGTTAAATATACGAACCGGCACGCTCTTGTGCAGGAGTTCATTCCTTCCGAAGACGAGCAGAAACTCTATAATCTGGTAAGCGAGTATCTTCAGCGACCAACCCTATTTGCTTTGCCGAGTCGTAACCGTCAGCTCATGACGTTAATTTTACGCAAACTCCTGGCTTCCTCTACCTTTGCTATTTCCAATACCCTAGAAGGGCTCGCGGTAAAGTTAGACGAGGCTGCAAAAGCAGCCCAACCCGTTGGAGATATTCCAGAACAGATTCCAGAGGATGTGGACGAGCTCGACGAGTTGACCGATGAGTGGGATGAGGGCGAAGAAGGTGAGAAGGGAGAGAAGCAAGCAACTGTCCTTACTGAGGAGCAAAAGGTCGAGATGAATAAAGAAGCGGAAACACTCCGCCAATTCCATTCTCTCGCCAAAAGCATCACCAAAAACTCGAAGGGGGAGGTGCTTCTAACCGCTTTGCGAAATGGCTTCGATGCCGCCACAAGAGCACAAACCGAGGCTGGGGAAACTCGAATCCAGCAAAAGGCCATCATCTTTACGGAGTCTCGAAGAACTCAAGACTATCTCTTTCAAATTCTTGAAAAGACAGAGTTTAAGGGGAAAACGGTCCTATTCAACGGAACGAATACCGATGTATTATCCAAAAAAATATACCAGGAGTGGTTGGAAAAACATAAGGGTAAAGATCAAGTCACGGGCTCCCCCTCAGCAGACAAACGTGCCGCTCTTGTGGAGCACTTTAGGGGCAATGCATCGATTATGATTGCGACTGAGGCTGCAGCCGAGGGGATCAATCTTCAGTTTTGTAATTTAGTGGTGAATTACGATCTCCCTTGGAATCCGCAAAGAATTGAGCAACGGATTGGGCGCTGCCATCGCTACGGGCAGAAGTACGACGTCGTTGTGGTGAACTTTCTAAACCGCCGAAACGAGGCTGACCTCCGCGTGTACCAACTTCTGGGAGAAAAGTTTAAACTATTTGATGGCGTCTTCGGGGCTAGCGACGAGGTACTAGGCAGCATCGAGTCCGGAGTAGACTTCGAAAAGAGAATTGCGGAGATCTATCAGAAGTGCCGAACAGAAGATCAGATTAAGGTTGAATTTGATCAACTCCAGAAGGAGCTAGATCAGGAGATAGGGCAGAGGACAGACGAGGCCAAGGATCAACTCTTAAGCAACTTCGACCAGGAGGTTGTCGAGAGGGTGCGCGTCAAAAGCCAGGAAACTATGGATCGATATCAGCGTTGGCTATGGAACCTGACTAAGCATGAACTTGCTGAAGTGGCGGAATTCGATGACAAAGAGTACGCCTTTCGACTAAAAGAAAACCCTTTTGCGGGGGAGACCATTCATCCCGGCCCGTATCGGCTAGGCAAAGAGGCGACTACAGAGAACATCTATCGCCCCGGCCATCCCTTAGCCCAACACATCATTAAGAATGCCAAGGACAAGCAGCTGCCTAGCAAAACTATTTCTTTTGATGTCTCAAGCACTGGCAATCGCTTTGCAGCATTAAGTCCATGGAAAGGTAGAAAGGGCTGGCTGCTTGTTGTAAAACACTCAGCAGAAAGCGTGGAATCAACAGATGAAATTATGGTAGCTGCTTGCGATGATAAGGGATCAAAAATCCCATTGGATGTAGCTGAAAAACTTTTCGAGCTTGGTGCAGAGCTTGGAGGCGGCACTGCAATTCCAGACGCTCATCTCACGTCATTAAAGGAAATGATTGGGCAGGAGGTTCAGAAACGAATCAAAAACTTATCGAACCGTAATACACAACTCCTAAGCGATGAAATGGATAAACTTGATCGTTGGGCAGAAGATCGAAAAATCGCCCTTGAAAATGAAATTAAGCAGCTCGATGTGAGCATTCGGGAGGCTAGAAGGCTTGGGAGATCCGAATTGACCCTAGAAGCTAAGTTGGAGCGTCAAAGAGAGCGGCAGGTATTGGAAGGCCAAAGACACAATAAAAGGAAGAATCTCTTTGATGCACAAGATGAAGTAGAACAGAGAAGAGATGCAATACTGTCCAGTATTGAGGAAAGACTTAAGCAGGAGCGGCATGAAACTCAACTTTTCGCTGCCGCCTGGTCGTTGACCTGAACAAGCAACAATATGAAAAAGAAGCTTGAACTCACATGGATTGGCAAGGAGCACCAGCCAAAGCTGGAGCCGCGCATCTTGATTGAGGATCCGACAAAATCGCATCACGCCAAGCAGCGGGTTACGGACAATGACCTTTTCGATAACCACCTTATCTTCGGGGACAACCTGCTCGCGCTCAAAGCTCTAGAACAAGATTTTGCGGGGAAGATTAAATGTATTTTCATCGACCCGCCCTACAACACGGGCAGTGCATTTACCCATTACGACGATGGCGTTGAACACTCGATTTGGCTTTCGCTGATGCGGGACAGGCTGGAGCTCTTGCAGCGACTTCTTTCCGAAGACGGCTCTTTGTGGATCACCATTGATGACAATGAATCGCATTATCTTAAGGTGCTGTGTGATGAGATTTATGGACGAGCTAACTTTGTGGCGAACGTTGTTTGGCAGAAAAAATCGTCGCCCCAGCCTAATGCAGTCTGGCTTTCAGATAGCCATGATCACATTTTAGTGTTCGCAAAAAATAAATCAGTTTGGCGACCGAACAAACTAGGTCGAACTGAAGAACAGAACGCAATTTATCGGCAATCCGATGAGGTCGACGGTATTGATACAAATGGTAACAGCTACGGGCGAGGCCCATGGTTTCCTGGGGATGCGACTGCCAGCTTGAAAAGCGGCCAGAGGGGCGCTCAGTTTGCGCGCACGGGCCAATCAGCGAACGTTTATGAAATCACAACCCCTTCTGGGCGAAAGATCCTGCCACCATCAGGCACATGTTGGCGATACACAAAAGAACGTCTCGCCGAGCTTATTTCTGACCATCGAATAACCTTTGGTGTCAGTGGAAATAACCGGCCGTGTGTAAAGCGCTTTTTGTCTGAGGTTCAAGCAACCGGTGTAGTTCCTATGACAGTATGGCATTACGAGGATGTGGGTGAAAACCGATCAGCTGCAGCGGAAGTGAAGGCATTTAACCGCGATGACCCCTTTACGACACCAAAGCCCGAAAAACTGCTTCATCGTTTATTGTCTATAGCCTCAAACCCAGCCGATCTAATTCTTGATTCATTCCTCGGCTCCGGCACCACCGCGGCTGTAGCGCACAAGATGGGCCGACGCTGGATAGGGATTGAGTTAGGCGATCACTGCCACACGCACTGCTTACCGCGTTTACGCAAAGTTGTTGACGGAACTGACTCGGGTGGGATCACCGAGGCGGTGGAATGGAAAGGCGGCGGCGGCTTTCGGTATTACCATCTTGCGCCGTCGCTCCTGACCCAGGACAAATGGGGCCAATGGGTCATCAGTCAGGAATACAACGCTCCCATGCTGGCTGAGGCTGTATGTAAGCTGGAAGGGTTTGTCTATGCTCCCAGTGACACGCTTTACTGGCAGCATGGTCACAGCACCGAGCGCGATTTTCTCTACACCACGACCGCGAACTTGAGTCACGACCAACTTCAGCAGCTCAGTGATGAGGTCGGCGCTGATCGAAGTTTGCTTGTCGTCTGCTCCTCCTTCCGCGGCCGCAAGGAGGGCTATCCAAACCTCACGATAAAGAAGATTCCTAAAGCCGTTCTTGGGCGCTGCGAGTGGGGCAAGGATGATTACAGCCTCAGAGTGGAGAACCTCCCCAAGGCTCCGCCCACAGTTAATCAGGGAACGCTCTTTAATGATGGAAGTGAATTATGAGTCGTAACGTCAACGCCATCGAGTCTCTGCGAAGCCAGAATCACCGATCACTGTTTGAAGCCCAAGACAACATCGATCAACAGCGAGAGGATTTGATTCCCAAGATTGAAGGCAAACTCACACAGCATTCATGGCTTCAAGAACTATTTACTATTTGCTGGAACCGCGAATAGGACAACACACGCTATGCCAAAGAAACAAAAACTTGAACTCACATGGATTAGCAAGGAGCACCGGCCGAAACTGGAGCCGCGCATCTTGATTGAGGATCCGACAAAGTCGCATCACGCCAAGCAGCGGGTTACAGGCAGTGACCATTTCGATAACCGCCTTATCTTCGGCGACAACTTGCTCGCGCTCAAAGCGTTGGAACAGGAGTTTGCGGGGAAGATCAAGTGCATTTTCATCGACCCTCCTTACAACACGGGTAGCGCGTTCACTCATTACGACGATGGAGTTGAACACTCGATTTGGCTTTCGCTGATGCGGGACAGGCTAGAGCTTTTACAGCGACTTCTTTCCGAAGATGGCTCTTTGTGGATCACCATTGATGACAATGAATCCCATTACCTTAAGGTGATAAGCGATGAGGTGTTTGGGCGAGTAAATTTTGTGGCGAATGTTGTTTGGCAAAAGAAATTTCAAGTTCAAAGTAATTCAGAAGGCATTTCTTTATCACATGACCATATTCTTATTTATGCAAGGGATCGGAACAAGTTGAAATTGGAGCTGTTGCCAAGAACCGAGGCATCCAAAGCGAAATATACAAATGCTGACAGCGACTCAAGAGGGGTTTGGATGTCTGACAATTTCACCGTCAGCTTGACGAGTGGACAGCGTGGGGCTCAGTTTGCCAAATCAGGGCACTCGGCAAATCTTTATGAAATTACAACTCCTTCGGGCAGGAAAGTCCTCCCACCGAGCGGCACTTGCTGGCGATTTAGCCCGGAGCGATATGAAGAACTTGTGAAAGACAACCGTGTTTGGTTTGGTGTAAGCGGCACAAGTGCCCCTAGACTCAAACGGTTTTTGCATGAGGTTCAGGATGGTGTGATTGCAGGTTCCCTTTGGTTACGAGACGAAGTCGGTGACAACCTAGAGGCAAAGCGCGAAATCGTAGCTCTTGACCCAGTTAATGTGTTTGCGACTCCCAAACCAGAGCGATTGCTTCAACGCGTTTTGCTATTAGCCACAAAGCCCGGCGACTTCGTGCTCGACTCTTTCCTCGGCTCCGGCACCACCGCGGCGGTGGCACACAAGATGGGCCGACGTTGGATAGGGATTGAGTTAGGCGATCACTGCCACACGCACTGCTTACCGCGTTTATGTAAAGTCGTCGACGGGGTGGATCCCGGAGGAATCACCGATGCCGTTGAATGGAAAGGCGGCGGCGGCTTTCGCTATTACCACCTTGCACCGTCACTCCTGACTCAGGATAAATGGGGTCAGTGGGTGATTAGTCAGGAATACAACGCACCGATGCTGGCCGAGGCGGTGTGCAAACTGGAAGGGTTTTCCTATGCCCCCAGCGACACGCTCTACTGGCAGCATGGGCACAGCACCGAGCGCGACTTTCTCTACACCACGACAGCCAACCTTAGTCACGACCAACTTCAACAGCTCAGTGATGAGGTCGGCGCTGATCGCAGCTTGCTCGTCGTCTGTTCCTCCTTCCGAGGCCGTAAGGAGGGCTACCCAAACCTCACAGTGAAGAAAATCCCCAAAGCCGTCCTCGGGCGCTGCGAGTGGGGCAAGGATGATTACAGCCTCAGAGTGGAGAACCTCCCCAAGGCTCCGCCCACAGTTAGTCAGGGAACGCTCTTTAATGATGGAAGTGAATTATGAGTCGTAACGTCAACGCCATCGCTGGTCGGCTAAGCCTCCGGGCACCGCAGCGTCAGTCACTGGAAACGCTCCACCGAATTGCCGAAATTGCCCCGCCAAAAAAATCGGGAGATCTCGCCGCATTACTTGCTGCCATCCGCAGCGAGTTTCCTACGGTCACCGATTTCGATCGGGATTTTGTTTCACTCTGCTTTTCTCTTGCGACAGGCGTGGGCAAGACCCGGCTGATGGGCGCCTTCATCGCCTATCTTCACTTGGAGCATGGGATCAACAACTTCTTTGTGATGGCACCAAATCTGACCATCTACAAAAAGTTAATCGATGATTTCACGCCGAACACGAGAAAGTATGTCTTCAAAGGCATCTCGGAGTTTGCCACTGATGCGCCGGAGATTATCACGGGTGACAATTACGAAGCTAAAGCCGGCTCGCTCTTCGAGCAGTTGCTGCGCTGCAAGATCAACATCTTCAACATCAGCAAGATCAATTCTGAGGTTCGCGGCGGGAATTCACCGCGGATCAAACGACTGAGCGAGTACATCGGCGAGAGCTACTTTGAGTATTTGGCGGCTCTTCCGGATTTGGTCCTGATCATGGACGAAAGTCACCGTTACAGGGCCAGCGCTGGCGTTCGTGCGATCAATGAATTGAAGCCCGTACTTGGGCTTGAGTTGACTGCGACGCCCTATACAGGCACCACCACTCAGAACAGAATATATTTCAAGAATGTGGTACTGGATTACCCTTTGGGCAAAGCGATGGCTGATGGGTTCGTCAAAGAACCTGCCGTAGTAACGAGGCAAGACTTCGATCCAAATGGCATGTCGCAAGAAGCAATCGAACAATTAAAGCTCGAGGATGGTGTTCGCATGCATGAGCAGACCAAAGTGCTTTTGGAGACCTACGCACGTGAACGTGGAGCCCAAATTGTGAAGCCTTTTATCCTTGTGGTCTGCCAAGATACCACCCATGCGGACGAAGTTCAGAAACAAATCCAATCGGATACCTTCTTTGAAGGGCGCTACAAGTCTAAGGTAATCACTGTGCACTCCAATCAATCGGGCGACATCGAAGATGCCTCGCTGGCTCGGCTGCTTAATGTCGAAAGCCCCAATGAACCCACCGAAATTGTCATTCATGTCAACAAGCTCGGAGAGGGTTGGGACGTCACGAACCTCTACACCATTGTCCCTTTGCGGGCGGCTGCCGCACCTCGGCTGATCGAACAAACTATGGGCCGTGGTCTGCGCCTGCCCTATGGCAGACGCACTGGCGTGGCAGCGGTCGACCGTCTGAGCATCATCGCCCACGACAAGTTTCAAGAAATCATTGACGAAGCCAGTCGGCCAGGCTCGGCCATCAAAATGCATCAAATTATTCTGACCTCAGCCGATTTGGCGAACAAGACAGTCACCGTCGTCTCGTCATCCAATCTGAATGCAAAATTAGGCCTGCTACCCACCGAGCAAACTGTCAGCACCCAAGATGCTGGAAAAAGTACACCGCCAAGTTTTACAGACCCTGAAAATCAGCGTGTTGCCCAAATCACTTATGAGATAATACAGCGGTTGGGCGGCCAGCCAAAGCTAGCCCCTAGTATTGCTACGCTCGCTACGCCTGAAGTGCAGAAACTTATCCTGCAAGGGGTCAATGAACAATATCAGTCAAAACAGTTAGATCTTCCTGGAGTAACTGAAAAACCAGACATTGCCGCAATCGTTAAACAGACAACAAAACTCTTCGTGCAAGAGACGATTCCGATCCCTCGCATTCAAGTCCTGCCCAAAGGGGAGGTAAAGAGTTGGTTTGAACCCTTTACTCTCGAGTTGGGCACCATAAGGTATCCCGCCCCATCTAAGGATTTATGGGTTCACAATCTGCACACGGGCAAGGGTGAGGCGGTTGGCGTGAGTAATGCTGGATCCCGTGAGGCATGCATGGAAAATTATATCGTGGCGGGGCTCGTAGATTTTGATGACGTGGCCTACGATAGCAATGCGGACTTGCTCTACGACCTCGCCACCCAAACGGTGACTCACCTTCGCAGCTATCTGTCCGAAGAAGAAACTTGGCAGGTCTTGCACTTCCATCAAAAGGACATCACCAAATTTATCCATGTGCAAATGCACAAACACTACAAAGAAGAGGCCGTGGGCTATGAGGTGAAGATCAGCCGAGGGTTTACTGAACTTAAGCCGAGTGCTTACACGGCCGCTGCTAATGAACCCCCGTTGAACTTCCGCGTATCACCGATCGACAGAACAAACATGGCTAAATATTTGTTTGATGGATTTGCGAAGTGCCTCTATCCCGTGCAGAAGTTTCACTCGGAAGCGGAGCGTCGCCTGGCCGTAATTCTTGAGCGGGAGGCCTTGAAATGGTTCAAGCCCGCCAAGGGTCAATTCCAAATCTACTACAAGCAAGGTGCTGAACATCCCGAGTATCAGCCTGATTTCGTGGCCGAGACTGCCGACATTATTTATATGCTTGAACCAAAGGCCAGGAATGAGATGGAAGACCCTATTGTCCTTGCGAAGCGTGAGGTGGCGGTTACTTGGTGCAACCATGCGACGGCCTATGCTCTCAAGCATGGCGGAAAGCCTTGGAAATATGCGCTTATTCCGCATGACAAGATCGCGGATAACCTGACTTTACTTGGAATTGACTCCCAGTTTGCCGCAGGACTCATTAATCCGGCAGAGTAGTCTTTCAAAGATGAGTGATCTGCCTAGATGGGTGAAGGCAAAGCGCAGGGGGTTTCCAAAAGACGATGGTCTTTGCTTTGCAGGACTATTTTCTGGATGCGGCGGTCTGGATCTCGGTGCTATTCGCGCAGGATTAAAGCCCGTTTACGCGGCCGACAATGATGCAGTGGCTATCGATACTTATTTAAAAAATATCGGTCACCATGCTCATTGCGTCGATCTCGCACGATCCGACATCAGCCCGGAGTTTGAAGGCGTCGATCTCCTTTTAGGGGGACCACCATGCCAAGGATTTAGCTCGGCCGGGCCGAAGGATGCTCAGGACCCTAGAAACAAACTCTGGCAGCATTACTTGAAACACGTCCGTGTCTGGCAGCCTAAGGTGTTTCTGATGGAGAACGTGCCTGGTTTTCGACGCGAGTTTCCCGCGTTCGCAAAGGCAGCCGAAAGAGCGCTCGGCGGCCGCTATAAATTATTCTGGAAAAGATTCATCACCCAATATTATGGAGTACCGCAATTCAGGGACCGCATGATTGTTCAAGGCGTGCGCAATGATGTTGCTAATGGGCCAGCATGGCCTGCCCCCACTTCGCCAGAAATCTGGAACTACACTAAGAACTTCTCGACCGCGATCAGCATGGCTCGAGCGCTAGAAGATTTGGGACCAGCAAACAGTGACCTCACTTCGCAGTCGGACCACTTCTCCGTGCCGCTAGGCGAGGGCGACGATTCGGTTGCCAGACATATTCCCAACGGGGGCTCGCTGAAAGATATCCCCGACTCCAGTTTGCCAGACCCGTATAGCGGTCGTGTCCGCGTTCACGGAGGATGGCAGTGGTATTACCGAAAACCACGACCTGAATTGCCCGCCCGCGGAGTCATCGCGTCTATTCGGCCTATCTACGCCACGATTCTTGCGCCTGATGTTTACGTGAAAGGCAAGTCGGGCAAATGGAGGTGGGATGCAGTGGATCGCCAAACGCACACAAGCAAGAGCGGATACTACACTTCACCAGTACCACAGCGGCGACTAACAATCCGGGAATGTGCGCGTCTTCAGACCTTTCCTGATTGGTTCCGATTTGAGGGCACACCCCTTCAGGTGCATCGCCAGATTGGTAACGCGGTCCCCGTCGAATTTGCGCGAAGGCTGTGCGAGGCGGTTAGCCAACTCATTGAGTACGGAGATGAAGCGGTGACAATTCCAAATCAACCAGAGCTTTTCCAGGTATGAGTAATACACTTTCCACGACGGACCGGCTTGCACTCATAGCATGGGCTGACAAATTTAAGCCTGTCGGGCTAATCCAGGGTACAAAACCAATTGCTAAGTTCTTTAAGGCAGCAGCCGAGCAAGATTTAAGGAACTACTGGGGGCTTGCGCGAACAGCCCGTAATCTCAAAGTTGATGCAAGCATTCGAACGGCGGCCCATGCTAAACTATTCTCTGTCAGAACAAGGATGGAGAAGTGGTTTGTGGATTCTGCCTTAGAGGATCTGCAAACCGGGTCAATTTCGCCCTCTGACTTACTAGACGGAACCGTATTCGGGAGTAGCCTTAAACAGGGCGTAAGTTTCCGTTTGCCGCTCAGCAGTTGTCAGCCCACAGCCCATTGCGCAGGGGGATGTTATGCCCATGATGGGTTAGACGCCTCTATCACGACCGTAATACGAGGATCTCTCAATGGGGCTTTCGCCCAGCACTACGAAGATTCCACAGTCGGCAAAAGGAATCGGCTAATGAAGGTCTTTACTCGTCCTTTGGAAAAGGCGGTACACGATTCATTGAGGGACAGTCAGCGTTCCATCTTTAGGCGCGAAGCAAGAATACGGATGTCACACGTAGGCGAGTTGACAGCTTATCCTGCATTTGCGAATGCCATGGCTGCTTCAATTCGCGATCTTAGCAAAGGCCAGGTGAAGTGCATTATCTACACTCGTCACAAAAAAGCGAAGTTGTTGGATCCTGATCTATTCGTTATCAACTTTACGCTCGATGATGCTAGCTTGCGACGCCGCACTTGGGCGCCCGAAAGTGCGCGACTAGTTTATTCCGCATGGGGGGGAAATATTCGTGCCGATGTTGGGGTAAACTTTCTCGAGCATCACCATCTTGCCCATACGTCCTCAACCGGATCAGGAAAAATATGCCCGGCAACTCTTCCGGAGACAAACGACAAAACCTGTGACGGTGTGAAATGTGACCTTTGTTTTCGGACTCCAGATGCGTAGGCATCCTATCGGCAGGGGGAGAGGTGTAACCGGGGTAGGTGTAGGTTGAGGATGAAGTCTCATTCTGTCCCTCGATCTATTTTGGGAACGTAGGGGTTGGCCCATGCCTTATCGATGTGGCCTTGGTAGGAACCGTCTACCCCCCAGACAGAGTAGTAACTCCCATTGTCCGTGGTGTGGCCGGCAAAGGAGCCGTCTGCATTCCAGATTGCATCATCCGCTCTACCCTTTGCACATCCACCGCTGATGGCAAACCAACTGGCTATGATGATGAATGCCAATTTGGCTAGGGTCCATTTTGCTTCGCTGTCAGTCATATATTTTCTCCTTTTGATCAGCTTTATCTACGTGGCCGGTGTTGTTAGCTTTCAGAAGCCGTGTTCCTTAAGCATGGCAATGGCATCCGCTTCGTCGGTGGCTTTTCCTTCCTCAATGAGGCTTTTTATTAGGCCGGCCCTTGTCTCACTTTCCTGGTGTTCGACGAACTTCTGGAATACCCATTCGGACGCAAGCTTGCGGTAATGCTCCCTCAGTTGGGGGTAGAGCTCGGACTCCACGGTGGTGAAAAATTCGAGGCGATCGCCCAGGTCGCCCTGAGAGTGGTTGCTCACTGTGTAGGTGAGGCCAAGGCCGTAGCCATCATCGGAGTTATCCTCGACCCGGGTCTGATCGATCCAGTCGACAATCTGCCCTAGGGTGAGGGGATCGCGGGACGGGAGCTTGGGGTAAAGAAAGATGCCCTCGTACTCATCGACAATGGAGTAGCGCAGGAGTCCGGTCTTGGTCCGGCGGGCACGGAGGCTGATCACGTCCCGGAGGGTTGAATCCAGGACAATGCGGGCGATTTCCGTCTCGGTCGCCCGGTAGTCGGGCAAATATTCCCCACCTAGGAAGCTGGGGTGGATCCGGCCTAAGGATTCGCGTTCTGGCGTGCTGAGGATGTCCTTGGCTAGGCCCGGTTCGACTTGGTCAAGCTGTTCGAGGG
>Ga0114968_10002979_pt1 | contig 12787 bp, 14 predicted proteins | sample M_130807_EF_Meta_FD_87020 | JGI IMG/M metagenome (GOLD analysis project Ga0114968, IMG submission 87020) | Freshwater microbial communities from Lake Montjoie, Canada to study carbon cycling - M_130807_EF_MetaG | ecosystem: Environmental > Aquatic > Freshwater > Lake | place: Lake Montjoie... | reverse complement strand
TGGCCTGCAGGCAAAGCTTGCGGAACTCGGCCACGACCTCACAGGCGAGGCGCTCGACGCGCTCTATCGCGAGGCGATCGCCCTCGCCGACATCAAGAAAGAGCTTACCGACGCGGACCTTCTCGCCCTCATCGATAAGCGAGCAGCAACAGGCAGCGTTGCAACGGTCGAACTGGTCGACTGGAGCGTGGCGAGTTCGCACAGCGGCGGCTCATCGGGGCGTGTCGAGCTGCGTGTTAATGGCGCGCACACGACTGCAGAGTCGACAGGGAACGGGCCGGTCGATGCGCTCTATGAGGCGATCGATGCCGCCGTCGAACCGGTGCTCGGGTGGCGCCCCGTGCTTGCCGAGTATGAGATTCGCGCCGTATCCGAGGGCGAGGATGCACAGGGACAGGTGACGACAAAGTGCCGCCGTTCAAACGACCTCGACGAGGCGGGGCGCCCGGTGCCGAACGCGCCGATCGTAACGGGGCAGGGGCTCTCGACAAACATTATTGACGCGTCGATCGTTGCCTATGTGACAGCGATAAACAAGCTCGCCGCACTCGAGGCAGGGGCGGCGAGTGCGCCAACGAAGGGGTCGCGCGAGGCGATGCAGTGAGCCGTGCCGCGGCTGGGCCAGAGGTGGCACGACTGCGACAGGCGGGCGATGAGCCACGAATCGTCGCGATCCCCGGAGACGGCGTTGGACCCGAGGTCGTTGCTGCGACACGGCGTGTCCTTGATGCCGCCATGGCACGGCAGCACCTCTCGCTCAACTGGCGTGAGATCACCGTTGGCGGCTGTGCGATCGACGCCTACGGCGTTGCGATCCGCGACGAAGATCTCGCTATCGCCGATACGGCCGATGCGCTGCTCCTCGGCGCAGTTGGCGGGCCGAAGTGGAGCGATCCCGCAGCGGCGGTGCGACCGGAGCAGGCACTCCTCACCCTTCGCACGCGATACGAGCTCTTCGCTAATCTCCGCCCGGTCTCGATCCTTCCGGAACTTATTGCACACTCGCCACTGAAGCCAGAGCGGCTGCACGGGGTCGATATGCTCATGGTTCGCGAGCTCACGGGCGGCCTCTACTTCGGCACACCGTCGGGCGAGTCGGCTGACGATTCTGGTCGACACGCGATCGATACGTTGCCGTATCACGAGGATGAGATTCGCCGCGTCGCGCATGTCGCCTTTGAGAGTGCACGTGCGCGTCGTCGCCTTGTCACATCCGTTGATAAGGCGAATGTGCTGGCAACGAGCCGTCTCTGGCGCACCGTGGTGAGCGAGGTCGGGCAGGAGTACCCAGACGTGCGCCTTGAGCATCGCCTGGTCGACTCGACCGCGATGCTCCTTGTGACGCAGCCGAGCCTTTTCGACGTGATCCTGACGGAGAATCTTTTCGGCGACATCCTCTCTGATGAGGCGGCCGTACTTGCCGGCTCGCTCGGACTCCTCCCCTCGGCATCGCTTGGGAGTCGGCGCACCGCGCATGGACTCTTCGGCCTCTACGAGCCGATCCACGGCTCAGCCCCCGACATTGCTGGCACGAACAGCGCGAATCCGATCGGCACGATCCTCTCTGGCGCGATGCTCGCCCGCGAGTCGCTCGGACTCCCCGAGGTGGCGGCCGCGATTGAGCAGGCCGTCGCCGCGGTGATCCGCGGCGGGGCGCGCACAGCAGACCTCCTCCCAGCAGGCGATTCGCCCGCGGCCGGCAGTGCCTCGGGACTGACGCTGGTCGGCACCCGTGAGGCAGCCGACCTGATCGTCGCGCAGCTCCTCGGCGCCTAGCCCCGAGAGGGCGGGCTAGACTCGCTGCATATGGAGCCACAGAAGATCCTGATCGCTGGAAGTTGGGAGACGTCGCCGACGCTCCACGAGGTGCGCTCGCCGTTCGATGGGCGTGTCGTCGGGACAACCTATCTCGCGAGCCCTGACCAGGTCGAGCGCGCCGCGGCTGGGAGCATTGCTGGATTTGCCGCGATGCGCGCACTCGGCGCATGGGAGCGTAGTGCAATCCTCCGCACGACTGCTACAGCGATCACGGCCCGTCGCGAAGAACTTGCCGCACTCCTCTCCGCCGAGGCGGGGAAGCCCCTGCGCGATGCGCTTGCCGAGATCGATCGTGGCGCGCTCACCTTCCGCCTTGCGGGAGAAGAGGCAGAGCGCATGATCGGCGAGACGATCCCGCTCGATCTCAACGCAGCTGGCAAGGATCGCCTCGGGATTACGCGTCGCTTCCCGATCGGTCCGGTGCTCGGCATTAGCCCGTTCAACTTCCCCTTGAACCTTGCCGCACATAAGGTCGCGCCCGCGATTGCGGCCGGCTGCAGCATTGTGCTGAAGCCACCGAGTGCAGACCCACTCATCATGTTGAAGGTCGCCGAGATCATGGTTGAGGCCGGGCTCCCGAAAGGCGCGCTGAGTGTCATTCCAACAGCTCGAGCCGAAGCGGATCGACTGATCGACGATGAGCGCTTCCGACTCCTCTCCTTTACTGGCTCGCCCGCGATCGGCTGGAAGATGAAGGCGCGTGCCGGAACGAAGCGCGTGCTCCTCGAGCTTGGCGGAAATGCCGCATGCATCATCGACGCCTCGGCGCAACTTGATTGGGCCGTGAAGCGCACCCTCGTTGGATCGTTTGCCTATGCCGGGCAGGTCTGCATCAGCGTGCAGCGGATCTTCGTCCACGCATCGATTGCTGATGAGTTTGAGCGACGACTCGTCGCTGGCGCCGCGACACTCAAGGTCGGCGATCCTGCCGACGCTGCAACCGATGTTGGCCCGCTCATCGACGATGGCGCAGCGGCACGAACAAGCGAGTGGATCGCCGAGGCGGTTGCAGGCGGCGCACGCCTCCTTGCAGGCGGCGCGGCACTCGATCCGAAGTCACCGCGCCTCTTCGCGCCAACGATCTTGGCCGACGTCCCGCGAACGGCACGAATCTGCAGCGAAGAGGCCTTCGCCCCCGTCGTGCTCCTCGAACGGTTCAGCGACTTCAACGAGGCACTCACTGCAGTGAACGCGAGCCGCTACGGCCTTCAGTGCGGGCTCTTCTCCAATGATCTAGCCCACGTTCGTCGCGCCTTTGATGAGCTCGAAGTTGGCGGCGTGATCGTCAATGATGTTCCTACCTACCGAATTGACAATATGCCGTATGGCGGCGTGAAAGAGTCGGGTCTCGGCCGCGAGGGAGTTCGTTGGGCGGTGGAAGAGATGACCGAACTCCGCCTGCTTGTCCTCGCCGATCCGCAGTAGGGGGCGCTAGCCCCCGAGTTCGTCGGCCGGCATTGCTGAGAGTCGCTCGAGCGCCTCATGCACGGCACGTTGCGCGCGCTGGAGGCGCTTCTCACTTCGGCGGATCTCCGCTGCGGCGCGTTCGTGTACGCGCGAATCAAGTCCATCAATCGGGATCTCGCGGTCGCCTTCCATCGTCGCGAGTGCAAGGGGGGCAACCGCTTCGTGCGCAGATGATTCTGCCTCGGCAGATGGAACGGGCTCGGCCACACGCGGCGCTCGCTCGCGCTTCTCGCGCTTCGCTTCGCGGCTCGCCTTCTCAATCGGCTGCGGCGCGGCAGCACGGCCAAGGAGTGCGGCAATCGCGCGGACGGCCTCTGGTGGCGCAGCCTCCTCCTCGTTCAAGATGCCGGCAGTGCGGTGGGGGAGATTACCGCGGTCGCTCATCTCGCCTCCCTTCTCTTCTGCACGTCGTGTGCCTCGCCCTATTGTCGCCGATCCTTCGTTCATCTGGTTCACTCCTGCGGTTGCAGCTGCAGTGATAACGCCCGGGATGAGTTCACCCCACCGCGCAATGATCCAATGCACCTGTGCAATGAGTGAGCCTGGTGCACGGCGGCCTGGGAGTTGCAGGAACTCGGCGAGGCTATAGCCGCCCTTCGTGGTTGCAATCCCAGCCTCGGTGAGCCGCTCGCCGCTGCTGAGTGTCGCCGCTGTCTCTGGTGCGACAAGCTGTTCCGGATCAAGGAGCGCGATCAGGGGGAGACCTGCCGGGTTGACGCGGATCGTCTCGACGAGCAGGCGCTCGGCACGTTGCGCGTTCGACTCATAGCGCGAGATCATGTCGATGAGTGCTCGCGTGACGATCCCGCCTGCGATCAGCTCAACGGCGCTGATCTGTTGCGCCATTCCACCAAGGCCGACAAGGAGCGTGAGCGCGCCAGCGCGATCGAGTTCAACGGTGTCGGCCTCTGCGATCTTTGCGTCGAGCGCACCACGCTCAACAAGGCGCGCGCGCATGTACGGGCCCGCGCGGTAGGCGAGGGGGCGGGGGTTGTCGGTCTGGCGCATCTGCAGAGGATAGAGGGGGAGGGCGCGGGTGGTAGGCTCGATGCATGTCTGCCGATGCGATCTTCCTCTCGCTCTCCTATATCAACTGGGTGGTGGTGAGCGCCCTGGCCGTGGGCTCGCATGCCGCAGTCCTCCTCCTCACCTACCGGTCGACGTCGACGAGGGGCTACCGAGGCTTCACCGTCTTCGCTGCGGGGGGCTGGGCCTTCCTCGCCTGGCTCGCGGACGGCGCGCTTCCGAGCCCCGCCGCTGGATCCCCGATTCAGGCGGCTGGCGCCGACCTTGACGCCCTGCGTCGCCTCCTCCTTGTCTGCGTCGCCTCGCTCGCAACGCTCTGGATGCTCCGCATCGCGCGTGGCTCTGATGGTCGGGTTATTGGAGTCGTCACCGTTGGCACTGGCGCTGCGGCACTCCTCGTCGCCGCAGTCGGGTGGGCGCCAAGCGTCGGCATCGCCATCGCCCTCGCGTTGCAACTCCTCCTCCTCGCCGCAGTCACCGGCGGTGCGTTCGCCGCGATGGTGCTTGCACACTGGTACCTCGTCACGCCGAAACTTCCAGAGGCTCCACTCTTACTCGTAAGCCGCACACTCGGCATCGGGGTCGCACTGCAGATCGCGCTCTTCTTCGCCTGGCATCTCGTCGGTCTCGGCGGATTCGGATCCGGCTGGGACTTCTTCGCCATCTTGCGCCTCGTGATCGGACTCATCTTTCCCGCCGCACTCACCTATGGTGGCTGGCGCACCGCGCGTGTCCGCTCGATGGAGTCGGCAACCGGACTCCTCTACATCGATCTCGGTGCCGTAGCAACCGGAACGATCTTGGCGGCAGGACTCTTCTTCGGAGCAGGGATTCTTGTCTAGCGCATGCAGGTAACGGTTCGTCTCTATGCAGTCCTTCGCGCACGCGAAGGGAGTACGCACGTCCAGGTGGAGCTTGCCGATCCTGCGAGTGTCGCCGACCTTATTGCTGCGTACTTCGCGACGCGGCCCGATCAAGTGCCGCTGCAGCCGCACATTCGCATTGCAGTTTCTGGTGCAATCTTGCCGCGCACGGCTGACCTTGCCGCAACTCCCCTCCATGAAGGTGAGGAGGTCGCCCTCCTCCCGCCCGCTAGTGGTGGATCGAGCGACTGGTCGGCGCACCGTGTCACACGCGAGATCGGCGGCACCTCAGTGCAGCGGCTCGTTGCGATCGTTCCGGCGCCACTCCCCGCCACACTCGCTGGCGATCTTGCCGCGTTGATCGCGAGCAGTCGCAATGGCGCGGTCGTGACCTTCACGGGGATCACGCGAGAGACTCCTGGAACGCCAGCGCCAGGTGAAGAGGATGCGGCACGTCGCCACGCGGGTGAGCGCGTCACCGCACTTGAGTACGAGGCGGCTGCCGAGCTTGCGCAGGCGGCGCTTGAAGAGATATGTGACGCGCAGTTGCGTTCTGCGGCTGGAGCGGTCGGCGGCATTGCACTCGTCCACGCCATCGGGATGGTCCCGATCGGTGCGCCGAGCCTTCTCCTTGTCGTTGCCGCCCCCCATCGCGCACACGCCTATGCCGTAAGCGCTGCGGTGATCGATGCACTCAAGCGCGATGTGCCGATTTGGAAGTCGGAGCACTTTGCGAGCGGGGCGGTCTGGTCGGCGAACCCCGACGCACTCCGCGAGAGCTAGGAGATCTTCTTTACGGTGTAGGTGACCGAACTCCCGTTCGGGAGGGTAACGGTCAACTTGTCGCCAACGCGCTTATTGAGGAGCTCCTTGCCGAGCGGACTCTCGTTCGAGATCTTTGGCGGCTCCCCACTCGGGTCGGCCTCCGTTGAGCCCACGATCATGTAGGAGCGCGTCTTACGGTCGCCAGTCACCTCAACGGTTGAGCCGAGCTCGACGTGGTCGCTGCCGGCATGTGACTCGATGATCTCGTGGTTGCGCAGCTTCTCCTCGATCTCGAGAACCTTCCCCTCGATGAAGGACTGCTCGTTGCGCGCAATCTCGTAGTCGGCATTCTCACGAAGATCGCCCAGCTCCTTTGCCGCCTTGATGCGTGCAATCACGGCGGGGCGTTGTGCGTGGATCAGGTCGTGCAACTCGGCCTCGAGTGCCGCCTTCCCCTCTTCTGTTAAATAGACAGGTCCAACCATGCGGGGGAGTCTACTCGTTCCCCCCTGTGCGTGGGGTTTTTCGGCTGAGGAGCACGGCAACGAGGGTGGCGAAGGCGATCATGGCGATCTGCGGAACGAGAGGATTCCCCGTGGCAATGAGCACGAGCGAGAGGCTGAGGCTCGCCACAACTTGGGCACGCACGCCACCCCGCGCAGCGAGCCATGCGGCCAGGGTGAGGTCGACTGCGCCGACGAGGATCGTGGCAAATGAGGTCACGCCGACGAGATAGTCGTAGCCGCCAGGAGGCGGCATCGTGCCCCCAAGGAGGCCGTAGGAGAGGCCACCTGCGGCAACCAGGCCGATGCCGCGCAGCCACTCGGCGGCGACGAGTGCGGCGTGGGCGAGGCGGAGCGAATGGTGCTGCATGAGTGCAGCCTAGCGCCTCGTGCATACTGGATGCGAGAGAGGGGTGGTCATGACCAGTAACCAGCGAGAAACGTCGAGCGGCCCGCTCAATGCTGTCGCGTCGATCCTTATCAACGGGGGCGTGCTGCTCTCTCTCGTTGCCTGGTTCACCGCCAATATCCCCGCCCGGCTCGGTATTGAGAGCCTCGCACTGAGCGAAGGATCGCGTAACGCCCTTACGATCCTCGTGCTCGGCGCACCGATTGCAGTGGTGGCGCGGCTTGCGCTCATGCCAGCCCGGCACCTTCCCCAAGCGTTAGGTGTGCAAACGGTGCTCGCTTCGCTTGCTGGCGTGGCCACCCTACTCTCGGGCTGGCTCGCACTCGCGTTCATCCTGGCGGGAGGGCCGGGGGTTACTGCCAGCGCGACAGTGAGCGCGCCAGCAGTGCTCCGGAATCTTGGTCTGACCGCTCTGCTGAGCCTCATGTTGCTTGTTGGCACGCGCCGCGCAATTGCCCAAGCACGAGAGGCTGCGAACACCCTCAGCGTATCGATAGCCGGCTTCATGCTTGGACTCCTCCCCCTCGTGCTACTAAGCAGTGCGCTGAACTTTGTGATGCAGTCATTTACGGTCGCGCCGCTCGATCCTTATCTGTATGTAGTTAATCCAGTTCGCTTCTTGACGCTTGCTGTCCTGTTAGTCGCACTCATCCCGGCGCTACTGTTCGGCGGGGAGCTTGTCTTGGAGTTGCGCCGAACCGTTCGTGCAGGATCAAGTCGGCTGCTCGCCTTTATTGCATTCTTCGGCATCGGCTCGCTTAGTGCGGTGTTTGTGCAGATACTCGTGAGCGAACTCTATGCAACAGCAGTGAACTGCACGCCGGAGAGCGCAACGTGCTCGTCTCTACCTGGGCAGGAGCTCGTGTCGCTCACAGTCAATGCGATCGCCACCATCGCAGTGGTACGCCGTGCATCGCGTGAGCGCGAACACGTGGCGTGGGTGGGGCCAATCTTTCCTGCCCTTGCGACAGCGGTCGCGACATACAGCATCCTTCCCGAGAGCTTGCGCGGCCTTCCGCTTATCGGCGCCCTCAGCATCACCATTGGCATTGCGCTGCTTTGGCGCGGTAGGCTACGATCAACGCGAGGTGCATCAGCATCGGCGCAGCGAACACGGAGGAGATCATGAGCGACGCGAAGAAGATCACGGTGTACGGAGCCGACTGGTGTGGCGACTGCCGCCGCTCGAAGGGCTACCTAGACGCTCACGGCGTGCCGTATACCTATGTGGATGTCGATGCGGACGCAGCCGCGAAGGCCATGATCGAGAACCTCACCGGCGCAAAGTCGATCCCCGTCATTATTTTTGAGGACGGAAGCTACCTGATCGAGCCCTCAAATGAGGCGCTTGGTGAGAAGGCCGGGGTAGCGCGCGACTAGTTCCGCGGGAGAAGCGGGAGTTCGTCGAGGCTCGTCAAGATCACATCGGCAACTGCCTCTGCGCCAGCCGAAGACGGCGCACCAACCAGTGGCACGAGCACGACCGTCATCCCCGCCGCCTTTCCTGCGCGCGCGCCAGCGAGTGAGTCCTCAATTGCGAGTGCACGGCCCGGGGCAATGTTGATGCGCCGACACGCCTCAAGGTAGACATCTGGGAGTGGCTTGCCGCCCGCAACCTCATCACAGCTCACATAGGTCTGCACCAGATCGGAAAGTGAAAGGAGGCGGAGGAGCGCCTCGATCACGATGCGGGGGCTCCCCGATGCGATGGCGACCGGCCCGCGTGCCGCAGCGCGGCGCACCGCTGCAACCCCTGCTGGGATCACCGTAATCCCAGTGGCGTACTTCTCAAGGAGTCGCGCGATCGTTCGCTCTGCGACAACTGCTGGATCGTGATGCCCGAGGATCTCGGCCATGGCGCTACTCCATTGCGCGGTGTTCGCGCCATAGAAACGATGAAAGTCGTGCTCGCGCAGACTGCCACCGAGCTCTGCTGCGATCTCGAAGCGGCTCTCGGCCCAGACCGGCTCGGTATCGGCGAGCACGCCATCAAGATCAAAGACAACTCCATCTGGATCGAGTGCGAACGGCGGGAGCGGCGGGAGACTCATGAGCGCTAGCGTACTGGAGCGCGTATCCTACGTGCATGAGCGACGAGAGCACGATGGATTCCCGCGCCGCAATCCGAACCTTCCGCGAGACGGGAGAGGCATGGGCGACGCGCATCGCAAGCTCGGCCGCATCGTTTGTGCAGTACCCCGCACACGCAGCGGCGAAGTCGGTGAGCGGCTGGCGTGCCGTACGACTTGTTGCTGAAGCGGGTGACGGCTCGTGGGCCGGTGCACAGGTCTTGATTCGACGACTCCCTGGCCCCTTCGGCGCTATGGGCTACGTGCCGTTCGGACCCGTGGTGGCTGCGACCGACGATGCACTCGCCGCACGCTTGCGCGCCGCCCTGCTCGCCTCGTTTGCAGACCTGCGCGCCGACGGCGTCACCCTGCTGCGTTTCGAGGTGCCCGACATGCTGCCTGTCCCTGAGGGCGACGATGCGGTACATCCAGCTGCCGCCCTCACCGCGCCGCTGCGCGCCACCTGGGAGGCGGCACTCACCACTGCGGGGCTGCGCTTCACGGCAGGCGAGACGGTCCAGCCACGCAGCACACGGGTCATCGATCTGCGTCTCGGACTCGAGGCGGTTCGTGCCGCCTGGCACCCGACGCGCCGCCGCTACGCGCGCCAGGCAGAAGAGTCGGGCGTACGGGTGCGACTCGCGAGTGCGACCGAAGCGGCCTCGCTCGCCACGGTGATGGGGGCGATTGCCGCCCGCGCCGAGATCTTCAGTCGCCCGGCTGCAGTCTATGAGCACATCATGCGCTCCTTCGGCAGTGCTGCAGAGCTCACCATCGCCGAGGGTCCCGACGGGACGCTTGTCGGCGCCTTCCTCACCATCACCGTTGGGCGTTCCACCACCTGGCTCTTCGGCGGCGCGATCGACCACGAGAGCGTGCGTCATGCCGCAACCGCGCTGCAGGCGGATGCGATCTCACGCGCAGTAACGCGCGGGAGCGAACGCTACGACCTCTGGGGGCTCCCAACCGCTGGCATTGATGAGAACAAGCTCAAGTGGGCGGGACGCGCATGGGCGTATGGCGGCGCGTTTGATGTTGACCTAGACCCGCTTCGCGGTGCGCTCGCGCGCTATGCGTTGCGACTGCGCCGCAGAATTCTTAGGACCGGGATGCGAGGGCTTGGCGACTAGCGACGAGCGTCAGGAGGCCGACTGCGCCGAGCAGTCCGAGCCAGAGGTTCGGCGCACCGAGTACGAGTAGGCCGAGCAGGGCAACACCCGCCATAAATCCGCCATACACCTGATGCCATTCAACGCGTCGCGGGCTGCGCCAGAGTTCGCGTGCAACCAGGCCGGCGGCAAGTGCAACTTGCAGCACGAGCGCAAGAACGACAACACCGACTGCGAGTACTTGCCGTACGAGGTCGCCAAACTCTGGCAACTGGGCGCTCGTCGCCGCCTGATCAAGGAGTCCTGGAATGTCGATGCCGAACGCATCGAGCAGCTGCACGAGGTCGGCTGGGAGTTGCGCGGTAATCGTCGTGCCAATGGAGATCCATGTCTCGTCTGCAACGCGGAAGGTTGCAATCAGGATGCCGATAATCCCGGCGGTTCCGACAACGGCGGCGGCAATGGCGAGCGCCGCGTTGGCAGCGATGGCGGCGAGCGCAATGCTCGTGCGCTTAGGGCGGCGTGCCACCCTAGCGGACGTGCGCGAGCGCCTGCTCAAAGTCGGCGATGATGTCGGCCGCGTCTTCAATACCGATGCTGACGCGGAAGATGCCGCCACGCTTCGGCATCGGGTAGACCAGCGTGTCGACCTCGCCGAGGCTCACGGCAATCGCGCACATCTTGAGGTTGTCGGCGAAGGCACGCATCGCGCCAAGGTCGTCACCGTTCGCACCGCGTGGCTTGAAGGCGAGCATGCCGCCCCAGTTGCCCTTGAGAAGCTTCTCTGCAACGGCGCGGTCTGGGTGCGAGGCGAGGCTCGGGTGGCGAACCCACTCCACCTTCTCGTGCTTCTCCAGGAAGGCGGCGACCTTGCCGGCATTCTCTGTTGCGCGCTCGACGCGCAGTGGGAGGGTGCGCGTGCCGCGGGCGATCAGCCACGAGTTGAAGGGGCTTGGCGTTCCGCCGAGCCAGTCGGTAAGTCGACGAATCGGATTGAGGAGAGCCGCGGAACCAGAGACGACGCCACCCAGTGCATCGCCATGCCCCGAGATCCACTTCGTGCTGGCATGCAAGACGAGGTCGGCGCCCATGGAGAGTGGGCGCACCGCCGCGGGGCTGAGGAAGGTGTTGTCGATGATGAGGATCGCCTTCGCGTCATGGGCGATCTTTGCGAGTGCCGGCACATCGGTGACGCGGTTCCATGGATTCGACAGGAGCTCAGCGAAGATCACACGAGTGTTCGGCTTGATGGCAGCCTGCACGCCGGCGAGGTCGGTGATGGGGAGCGAGGTGACCTCGATGCCGCGCTTTGGGAAGTCGCCCTCGAACAACATCTGGGTGCCGATGAAGAGGTCGTCCGCAACGATCAGGTGATCGCCTGCCTTGAGGTGCGCGAACAGCGAGGCCGAGACCGACGACATGCCGGCTGCGGATGCGAGCGAACTCTCTGCGCCCTCAAGCGCGGCGATCTTCGCCTCGAGAGCGTCGGTGGTCGGGTTGCCAACGCGGGTGTAGAAGTAGGCCTGTGGCGTGAAGTCTGCCGCCGCATCAACCGCCGCCTCTTTCTCGTCGGCAGTCTCGAAGCTGAAGGTCGCCGTCTGGAAGATCGGCAGGTTGTGTGCTCGTGTTGTGGGGTCGGGGGCCTCGCCTGCATGCACCGCGAGGGTGGCTGGGGCGTTGGTCGTCAGATGTTTGCGCCCGTCTTTTACCATTGCGGGATCATAGGCGCATTGGCGTGTTTGCGGTGGGAGTGGAGCGGGAGAAGAGTCTCGAACTCTCGACCTTCTGCTTGGGAAGCAGACGCTCTACCAACTGAGCTACTCCCGCGTGGGGGGTGAGCATAGCGCATGGGACAGCGCGGGAGGCTACGCTGTGGGCATGCGAGAACCTCAAATTATTCAGATCAAACTGGCTCCGGCAGGGACGCTCGCCGCCTGCATGGAGGAGTGGGGCGCGATGCTCCTGGACAGATGGCAGAGCCAGGGTTGGGGCGAGCCTGGCGACAATCTATGAAGACCAACGGGGAGGTCCTCCATTGGCTCCGAGCGAGCCAGAGCACCCTGGAGTCGTATCGGCTCGATCCAGTGTTTTTGCGAGTCGGTCGGCGGCCTTGCATGACGCCTCCAATGCCCCCTGAGCCAGAGCCTCATTTGCAGTACTTCTACGGAATCGATCTTCCGCAGCGAGAAGTAGACCGAAACCGTGGACAACTAGAAATCTCAGATGATTACAAGCTGCGCTTGCTCGCTAGTGCCTCCACTGCCTGCTTCGCTGTTGGTCGCGAACTACACCTCTTGCAGCCGCTCTACCTTCTTCCAAAAGATGATGATCATCGAGATCGAACGGTGGCCCAGGCGGAGATGATCGCCACACTCGCGGTATTGACGGACCACCTGCTCAGGGTGTTGGGGTATAGCCGCTTACCTTACCCGCCGCATCATCTCCGTGCGCTTGAGCAACTCGGCGCCCACCTCTCTGCCGAGCTTGAGCTGGCGAAGAAGGTAGGCGTGTTACCGCTCGTTGCAGCTGAGAAATCGAAACCAAGATAAGCCCAACCTGCGTAAAGGCCTGCCCTAAAGAAGAGGGACGCAGGGCTACTCTTCGGACAGATCGGGCTTGTAGTTCTTCAGGGCATGCCCATCTTTAATACCTGCGTGATAGGCATCACTCCATGTGCCGCTGTACAGGAAGACAATGAGGTGTTCGGCGTATCCACGCCACCCAGTCTAGGCGGCTCTCAGGGGAAGGTGATGGTGTA
>Ga0114968_10002977_pt1 | contig 12804 bp, 14 predicted proteins | sample M_130807_EF_Meta_FD_87020 | JGI IMG/M metagenome (GOLD analysis project Ga0114968, IMG submission 87020) | Freshwater microbial communities from Lake Montjoie, Canada to study carbon cycling - M_130807_EF_MetaG | ecosystem: Environmental > Aquatic > Freshwater > Lake | place: Lake Montjoie... | reverse complement strand
TCAATTGGATGCCGAAGTCAACCGGGCTCTGACAAATTTTAACCTTTCCCGGGACAAGGTTCCCGCGGCCCAGTTGGGCTCCCTCGAGCTGAATATCCTCAACCAAATGGTCAACCGGCAGGTGGCTTTGGCCGAGGCGCGTAAATCGCCCCTCACCAACGCGGTTGCGTTAGCCAAGGAGCAGCTGGAACGGATGAAGAAAAACTTCCCGGATGCCAAGGCGTTTGAGGAGCAGTTGGCCAAGGCCAAGACGACGGAGCAGGCGATGCTGAACGAGATCCAGCAGAAGCTCGAAGTCGACAATCTCATGCGCGTTCGGGTGGAGCCGTCAATTCAGGCCCCATCGGATGCGGATGTGCAGAAATTTTACACCGACAATCCTAAGCTTTGGCAGCGGGGCGAGACCGTACAGGCGCAGCATATTTTAGTGAAGGTTGATCCAAATGCAGATACCGCCACCAAGGTGCAAAAACAAAAGGCAGCCGAGGCCGCGCTCGCCCGAGTCAACAAGGGAGAGTCGTTTGAAAAGGTCGCGCAGGAAGTTTCCGATGATCCAGGCAGTAAGGCCCGGGGCGGGGAGTTGCCCCCTTTCGGGAAAGGCCAGATGACCCCCAAGTTTGAGGAAGTCGCCTTCAGCACGGCTCCCGGTAAAACGAGCAAGGTTTTTGAAACTCCTTTCGGTTATCATTTCGTCAAGGTGAAGGCCAAGGAGGCGGCCAAGACGCTTAAGCTGGAAGAGGTGAAGAATGAGATCATGGCTCATCTCAAGCGGTTGAAGCAGGGTGAGGCCACCCGTCTTCTCCTCGAGGATTTGCGCAAGGAGGCCGCTGTGAAGATTCTCCTGCCCGCACCGCCGGCTTCTGCTCCGGTCACGGCGACCACTCCTCCGGTGTCGGCTCCGGCTCCTGCCAAAAAGTAAGGTCCCGGGGAACTCCCGGATGAAAAGCCAGCATCCCGCAAAAAAGGGCGGGGAAGAGACGTTTGTCCCCAAGTTCGATGCCCAAGGGTTGCTGACAGCCATCGTCGTGGAAAGTTCCACCGGAAAAATACTCATGGTGGCCCACATGAACAGGGAGGCGTTGGAGGCGACCCGAAAAAACCGAAAGGCGACTTTCTTTAGCCGTTCACGGAAAAAAATTTGGGTGAAGGGTGAGACGTCAGGAAATTTTATGGAGGTGCAGGAGATCCTTGTGGATTGCGATCAGGATTGTGTGCTCTTGCGGGTTCGTTTGCCCGCGGGGGGAGTCGCCTGTCACACGGGAGCCAAAAGCTGCTTTTTTCGGCGGTGGAAACCCGACGAAGATGGGACGCTGGAAATTCTACCCGATTAAGGGCGTTTCTCTGCTGCGGCAGAGATCATTTCGGAAAAGACTTTTTCTTCCCCCAACAAGGCGGAGGTTGGTCCGGCCGTTTTTACAACGATCATTTCACCGTCGGTCTCCAAGATGGCTCCCAACAAAAGGGCTTTGGGGATTTCTTTTTCGGGTCCACCGGGAAGTCCTCCTTTGAGGGAGCCGCAGATTTTCACCAAGGTGACATGGCAGGATTTTGTGAAGATGGATTGAACGTCGGCAGGCGAGGAGGTTTGGGAAAACTGACGGACCCAGCGTTCGATATTGGCCTGTACGGTTCCGCCGGTGCCGGCGGGAAAACGGGAAAAGGCCATAACAAGGGTCGCCTTGTTGGGGCCGAACTTTTCTAATTGGGCCGCTCGAAACGAGCCTTCGGGTTTGACGCACCTCCATCCTTCGGGTCGGTCAAAGAGAAGAGGCCCGACCCGAAAAGCCACGGGTTGGGGTGGCGATTCCGCTCGGCAGGGGAACACGACAAAAGATAGGCCCAAGGCAAAAAGGAGCGATTTCATCCGCGCATCCTTCGTTCCCATTCGTCGATGGCCATGGGGCGGCAATCCAAAAGACGTTCGTATTCCTGGTCGATCTTTTTGGAATCCCATTCGGGATGATTGGATTTCATGAACTGGATCATCCACGTCCGGGCGAGAGTACGGTCGCGGGGGCTGAGGCGTGCGAGGTCCCTGCGGTAAAGGAGTCCGTTTAGCCGCGTTAGAATTGGAAAGAAACTCATGTGCGGGACCGCCGAAACCAACCCGCCCAAACGCCGGCTAGGGTGCCAAAAAGCAGGGTGAGTAGGACGGCTCGTATGCCGCCGCCGACAAACTCCCGATAGTAGGCTGGCGCATCAGCTGTGAGAGGATAGGGCACCGCGGTGAAAATTCCCCCGGGAAGGCTGTAGAGAAATCCCACCAGCCCGCCGGTCACCAACCGACTCCTCCCCGCGGGAAGAAGGGCCACCAAAAACCCGATCGAGGTATAGGTCAGAAAAAGCCCGACGGAAAAAAGTGCCGCTGAAGAGAAGGGTAGACACTGAAACCAGGGACCGATAGCCGTCAGGGCGCCAAACACCGCCCCGGCTGAGGCTGATTTCCAGGAAAAGTTCATCCACGTTGAGTTTGCCTTCATGGGGGCGGGGCGGGCAACCACGCTGAAAAAGCTTGCGATGGGATCGGAGAAAAAAAATAGAAAGAAAACATTTATTCTTGTGAGCTCGACAGGAAGGAAGGGTTTTGCCCAAATCCAATCCGTGAAGAATATCAGCGCGGAGCATGCCCAGAGGAAAGAGGAGCTTTTAGCCAAGCTCGAGGAGAGGGCCATGGCCTGTCCTGGGCTTTATCCGGTCCAGACGCGGGAGGATTTTTTGCGATTGGCGATCGATCATGCGAAGGGGGGTGACGAGTTGGTGTGTCAGATTCTCGAAGAGATATGGCGTCGACCGGACGAGGCACTGCAAATCAATGCGCAAAGCCTGATCCGGAGGGGAATGGGGTGGGGGAACGAGAAAAAAAAGAAGTCATTGGAAGGTTAAAGGCGCCGACGGCGCTATGTTGCAAGAGTTGTGGTCATCGCGGCTTTCTCGACGCAGCTGACGGATTGAATTTATTCATTATTAAGTAAAAAACGGATTAGGAATCGCTCGCCAAGCGTCTGACGGATGCTGAGATCCGTAGGGCAAGAACGCATGAAGGAAACCTTCAGCCAAACATCATCTGCCGGAGAGCCGGAACTGCCTTTCGGTTCGGCAGCTTCCTCCCCTAAACAAGAGGGAGAGGATCCTGATGTGGTGGTCATTAAAGGACCGCCGCGGCCGACAGGTTATCCAACGTATCAAACCACCACATCATCTTCCAAAACCCAGCCAGAGGAATCCGCCATGAACCCATCCACCCCAAGTGCCTTGAACGTCAAACGTAGCATCGATCGGCAACGCAAGGAGCAGAGAGCCGTTAGTTCCATTCTTAGCGGAGTCGGTCTGGCTCTGCTTTTGATCATAGTCGGATGTGCGACACTTTCCTGTTTTGGGGGCTATGTCCTGTGGAAACAGATTCAGAGGCAGAGCGTGACGGTGGATCAGATGGAGCAGAGAATCAACAAGGAGCTGGCCTCCATGCAGGCACGGGAGGCCGAGTTGGCCAGCGGTTTGGAGTCCGCCGGGGCCCAGTTGGCCAAACAACAATCCCTCCTCGAGCAGGCGAAGTCGCAGTTGAGCCGTCAGGAAAAAGACATCGGGGTCCTGCGTCAGCGGCTCTCCAATCTTGAAGGGGATTCGGGCGAGCGCCGACGTTAAGCAGGCCATGATCAGCCGCGTTGAGTTACGTCGCATCACCCAAGAGTGGCGGACCCGCCTTCAAAGGGTTCAACAGATTCTTCAGCCGAGTGAATGGGCAGTGGATGATTGGAACCGCTTTGCCCGGTCTCTCAGTCAGATGGTGCGCACCTACGGATCGACTTGGACAGAAGGCAATACGACCTATTGGGATGTGCGCTGGACTCTACAGGATGGAGGGGAGCTGATCTGTCAGGCGGAGGATGGATCGGATGGCAAAAAAACTCTGGTGGTGGCTCAGCAGGGGGGATTTGCTGAAGGATTGGACAACTACACCTGGTTCTATGGGGAGTTTGGGCAAACGGGAGATTTTTTGGGTAACCCCTACTGGGTTGACGGGACCTGGAAAGAAGCCTTGGCCATGATGCTCTTGCCTCAGCAGGCGGGGGCCGGCTTTTATCTAAGCGGGGGGAGCGTCAACGTTGCCCCCATGCTGGAGGCAAAAGCGAGCACCTAGGACCCCCATATCCTGTATAAATCACTCCAAGACAATAATTTGTGATTTCCTTGCAATAGTGTTTATTAGCAGATAGGATATCACTCTTGAAAGGAGTACGGCGGGAAGTTGCGCAAAAAGCGCTCTGATTCGGGGGTTGTGATCAAAGAAGATCTTGCCCGGATCCCATTCAGCGCTCCCACCCTTCTCGCAGACCCAAAGAGAACGATAAGAACCTCACGGAGTTGAGGGATTGGCCGATCCGGCCACCCCTTCCGTCCCTCGGGCGCTGTTCGCCCGATTGGTCCGCCCGGGCCCTATCTTCCCGCCGCACAGTTAAAAATGAGTCAAAATCCAAGATACGGATCCCGCCAGGGAGGCGGGCCCCACGAACGCCGCCGCCGTCGTCACCATCGTTATGGTGGGGATCGGGGCGGACCCCGTCGCGAACCGAAGTCAGGAGGCGGAGGTTTCTGGGGGTTTTTGAAGAAATTGCTCGGACTCGGAGGTGAATCTTCCAAGCCGGCTTCCTCCTACGACCGTCCCCGCAACGGCCGTTCGGACGCACCCCGGACGCCTCGTCCGCCGCGTTCTGCACCTCCGATGGAAGTGCTCACCCCGCGGCTCTATGTCGGCAACCTCTCCTATGACGCTTCCGAAAGCGACATCTTTGATCACTTCGCCAAGGTGGCGGGAGTGAAAAATGTCGAGGTCGTACGTGACAAAGGATCCAACTCGAAGGGGTTCGGCTTTGTCGAAATGCAGACCCTCGAAGGAGCCCAAGATGTGGCCAAGAAACTCCATGACACGGATTTCATGGGACGCTTGCTGATTGTGAATGGTGCCAAATCGGTGGGCGAAAGGGATGGCGGTCCCCGTCGGGACCGTCGGGATGATCGTCCTCCCCGGGAAGACCGCCCGGAACGTTCCTCGGAATTTGATTACGAGAGCGGACCGCGGAATCCTAGCTACGACTGATTGACTAAGGATGGCCCAAGGCGCGCCGGGACTTTTTCGAGGACCGGCCGCCTTCGGCGATCCACCGGTTGGTGGCTGCCAAATAGGCGCGGCCGCTTGACTCAATCACATCGGTGGCCGCGGCACGGCCGGCCGCAGGCTCTCCCTTGGCATCGAAGCGCACGCTGAGACTCACTTCTCCCACCGCATCTTTTCCCTCGGTGACGGCCCTGACCTGATAATCCATGAGATGACCTTTGAGGCCGGTAATCCGGTCGATGGTTTTGAGAACTGCATCAACCGTCCCGTCCCCAGAGCCGGTGGCGGTTAGTGTTTTGCGGCCATGCTTCAGGGAGATCTTGGCGACGGGCTTCTCCCCAGTGCCGGATTCGACATGGAGGCTTTCCAAAGTGTAGGTTTCACGGGCGATCTGAATCTGGGCTCCCACTAAGGAAACCAAGTCATCGTCATAAACAAACTTCTTCCGGTCGCCGATCTCCTTGAAACGGATGAAAACAGCCTGTAGTTCGTTGGGTTTGAGCAAATAACCGAGATGCTTCAGGCGCGAGGCTACCGCTGCCCGGCCGCTATGTTTGGTCAGAGGAAGTTCGGTTTTTCCCCAACCGACCTCCTCGGGGTCCATGATCTCGTAGGTCTCCCGTTTCTTTAGAATCCCGTCCTGGTGGATACCGGAGCTATGGGCAAAGGCATTCAGACCGACGATGGCCTTGTTCCGGGGAACAGGAAAGCTGCAGGCGGCGGACACGAGGCGGGAAGAACGCACGATCTCCCGGGTTCGTATACCGGTGGTCAGGTTGGAGAAAAGATCTTGGCGTGTGCGAAGAGCCATCACGACCTCTTCCAGTGCGGCGTTTCCGGCGCGTTCCCCGATTCCGTTCAAGGTGCACTCGATCTGGCGAGCGCCGGATTGGACTCCGGATAGCGAGTTGGCCACGGCCAGGCCAAGGTCGTTGTGGCAATGGGTGCTGAAAACGACGTTCTCCGATCCACGGGCACGGGCGAGAACTTCGGCAAACATCCGACCGTACTCGTCCGGGGTGGCGTAGCCAGTGGTGTCGGGGAGGTTGATCGTGGTTGCACCGGCCCCGATGGCCGTCTCCACCACCTCCACGAGAAAATCGATCTCAGTGCGGGAGGCATCCTCCGGAGAAAATTCCACATTGGAGGTGAACCGGCAGGCTCGGCGGACTCCGTCCGCGGCTAAACGTAGAATTTCATCCCGGGCTTTCCCGAGTTTGAACTCACGATGAATTTTGCTGGTGCCAAGAAAGACATGGATGCGACCCTTTTTTCCGGCGGGTTTCACCGCCGCGCCGGCGGCGTCGATATCAGCAGGCACACAGCGGGCCAAGCCACAGATGACAGGACCGCGGACTGTTCGGGCGATCTCCTTCACAGAATCGAAATCACCCTGACTAGCGATGGGGAAGCCCGCCTCGATGATATCCACCCCCAATCGGGTAAGTTGCCTGGCGACCTCGAGTTTCTGGCGCGGGGTCATGGCCGCGCCAGGGCACTGCTCTCCGTCCCGGAGAGTCGTGTCAAAAATCAGAATGCGGTCGCTGGGCATGGATTGAGCCTAGCCTGAAAAGGCGAAAGTTGCACCTCCCTCGGGGAGGTCGACCACCTTACACTTTAGTATGCGGCTTGGGCGCCCTTGAGGTTCCGTCGGCGGATCCAGGGCATTAAGCCACGGAGGCGGGCACCCGTTTTTTCGATGGGGTGTTTTTCGCCCTGTTTGAGCAGCTTGTGATAGCGCTTCATGCCGGTGCGGCTTTCCTTGACCCATTCTCGGGCAAACTTCCCGTTGCGGATCTCCTGCAGGACGGACTGCATGGCCTTTTTTGTTCGGCCATCCACCACTCGGGGGCCGCGTGTGACGTCCCCGTATTTGGCGGTTTCCGAGATAGAGAAGCGCATGCCGGCGATTCCGGATTCATTGATCAGGTCGACGATCAGTTTCAGTTCGTGCAGAACCTCGAAGTAGGCGACTTCCGGTTGATACCCGGCCTTCACGAGGACCTCAAAGCCCGCCTGAATGAGCGCGGAGGTTCCCCCACAAAGCACAGCCTGTTCGCCGAAGAGATCGGTTTCGGTTTCTTCCTTGAAGGTCGTCTGGAGTAGACCGGCGCGGGTGGCGCCGATTCCACGGGCCCAAGCCATGGCGATGCCGCGCGCCTGGCCGGAAGGATTTTGTTGGACAGCAAACAAGGCCGGAACGCCCCGTCCTTCTTGGTACTGTCGCCGAACGATGTGCCCCGGGCCTTTGGGGGCGACCAGGATCACATCGACATTCTTCGGAGGGCGGACGGTTTTGTAGTGGATGGCGAACCCGTGGCTAAAAAGCAGGCATTGTCCCTTGCGCAGGTTGGGGGCGATGTCTTTTTCGTAGACGGAGGGAATTTTTAGATCTGGCACGGCCACGAAGATCACGTCGGCACCCCGGACGGCCTCGGCGGTGGGAAGAACCTTAAATCCGTGCTTTTTGGCGACGGGGATCGACTTGCTGCCCTTGTAGAGTCCGATGGTCACCCGGATTCCGCTGTTCTTGAGATTGAGAGCGTGGGCGTGACCTTGGGAGCCGAAGCCGATCACGGCGACTTTACGTCGGCGCAGAGGGTTGAGGCTGGCGTCTTTGTCGTGATAGATACGGGCGGGCATATGGGTATTCTCCGGTTAGGGGTGGTGGTTGATGGGAAAAAGCTTATTTGCGAGGCAGGGCGATCCGGCCGGTTCGGCTCAGTTCCAGAATACCGAAGGGTTTCATGAGTTGGAGGAACTTGTCGATTTTACTCTCATCACCGGTCACTTCGATGGAGAGACTGGCGGACTGCACATCCACAATTTTCGCGCGGAAGATATCGCATATCTGCATGACCTCGGGCCGGGTGGCCGAGGAAGCCTTGACCTTGAGCAGGATCAGTTCGCGGTCGATAACGTCGCCGTCCTTGAAGTCATGGACTTCGAGGACATCGACGAGTTTGTTGAGCTGTTTGACAACCTGTTCGAGAACCTGATCGTTGCCCACGACCACGATGGTCATCCGGGAAATCTTGTCGTTCTGTGTGGGGCCGACGTTGAGGGTGTCGATGTTGAATCCCCGGCCGCTGAAGAGGCCGGCGATCCGGGTGAGGACCCCGAATCGGTTCTGAACAACAACGGAAATGGTATGTCTCATAAGGGAAACTGTTGAACACGAAAGAGTAGCGGAAACCCGGAGGAGGGGTCAAACCGAAAGGCCGGATTTGCCAAGCAGGCCGCGCAAGCGGGCCAATTCATGCGACTGTTGGTCGATCTGTTGGACGGCGTTGGACAGATCTGTTTCCAGCTGTTTGATTCTAAGGCGTAGCGCGGAATCAAAGGCAGGGCTTTCATCGGAGAGTCCCATCGGCTTGGGAGCTTCCTCCAATTTTATGGTCCTACTCTTTAGCCGGACAGCGCGCCGCCGGTTAATCTCCTCTAAGAACTCCGTGACGGTGTAGGTCTCCTTGGTGCGGGAATGAGTGACCAACTCGGAACCACCCAACTGACCGCTTTGTAAAAACTCCGCGATAGTTCCGGCCGTGGTCGGGCCGTAGCGGGGGCCGTCCAGCGGTTCTACCCACCAAATCATCTCCAATGCCCCAACTTCGGGGGCTTTCATCCAGGGCCCTTCGTCCACCTGGATCAAGTCCTCCGGAGCGATGAGGGACTGGTTTCCCAAAGCCTTGAGATGATCCAGATCCATCGGGCCCAAAATCCGACCCGTTTGTTGCTTCTGCAAACGGTAGAGGGATGCGGGGGTGGTCATCGAAAATTAGTTGGCGGGAATGACGAGTTTCTGTCCGACCTTGAGGGGAGTATCTTTGCCCAGCTGGTTGGCCTTGCGGACGGAGTCGACGGTCAGTTTGAGTTTATGCTCTTCGTTATAGGCCTGAACAATCGAGCTGAGGGTATCGCCTTTGGCCACGACGTGTTCGTAACCCTCGGAGGCCTTGGGGGAGGCAGCCGCTGGAGTCTTTTCCTTGGCCTTCTCCTTGTCCTTTCGTTCCGCCAGCATTTTGGAGACTTCATCCAAAAGGGCGGAACGATCCTGTGAGGCTTTGGCTGAGGCATTGGCCAAACTTTCCTTCAGGGACTGCGATTGTTGTTTGATTTCCTGCAACAACTGCTCAAGGGAGGAGACCCGGCTTTGGATTTTTTCAAATTCCTGATCCATCCGCTCCACCTGATCGGCGGCCTTAAGGATTTTCCGCCGCTCGATCTCCGCGTCCTCGGCGGCAGCGGGATTACCGGATTGGGCGCAAAGAGGGGAGATCAGTGCCAGCCAGAGCGGAAGCAAAAGACGGGCAAGGGGAGTTCTTGGCACGTGACGATTATCGCCTCTAGGAAATCTACCCGACAAGCTTTTCGAACTCTTTTTCGGAAATAACTCGAACTCCGAGGGAGTGGGCTTTCTCCATTTTGGAGCCGGCCTCTTCCCCCGCCAAAACAAAATCCGTCTTGGCGCTGACGGATCCGGCCACCGAGCCGCCTTGAGACTGGATCCGGCGGATAAATTCTTCCCGCGGTTGGCTGAGGGTTCCCGTGATAACGAATTTTTTGCCTGAAAAGACACCGCCCCGGACCTCCAACTCCCCGGGGAGAGCATGAAAATTGAGACCAGCCTTTTTCAAGGCTTCAAGAAGCCGCCGCGTGGAGGCTTCTTCAAAAAACGCGACAATCTCCTCCGCCACCTTTTCCCCCACGTCCTTCACTTGGACCAAGTCGGTGACGCTCGCCTTGGAAAGAGCTTCCAGGGAATGGAAGTGGCGGGCGAGAGCTTCCGACAAGACGGCCCCAACCTGGGGGATGCCAAGGGCGAATATCAGTCGGCCCAAGGGACGTTTCTTGCTGGCTGCGATGCCCTCCACGAGATTGGCGGCGGACTTCTCTCCCATTCGCTCCAGCTTCTCCAGTTCCTCCTGGGTTAGGTCGTAGATCTGTTCGAGGTGTTGCACCAATCCTGCCTCGATGAGCTGCCCCACCATGGCCTCTCCCATGCCATCCATATCCATAGCGCCGCGGTGGGCAAAATGTTGTAGCCGGCGTTTGAGTTGTCCGATGCAATCGCGCGAACAGCACCGGAGAAAAACTTCCTCTTTGATCAGGGGGCCCTGGCAAACAGGGCAATGGGTAGGAATCGAAATGGGCCGTGAGTTTTTTGGCCGCTTCTTCAGATTTACGGAAATCACCGCCGGAATGATTTCTCCCGCTTTTTCCACGGTGACCCAGTCGCCCACCCGGATGTCCTTGCGGGCGATCTCCTCGAAGTTATGCAGGGTGGCACGGGAGACCGTGGTGCCGCTGAGCTGCACCGGCTCCAGCTCCGCCACGGGTGTGATAACTCCTGTTCGGCCGACCTGAAACGTGATGTCGTGCAATCGGGTCTCGGCCTGTTCGGGGGCGTATTTGTAGGCAATCGCCCATCGCGGGGCTTTATCGGTGGAGCCCAGAACTTGTTGCTGGTCGAACCGGTTGACCTTGATGACGGCGCCGTCAGTGGCAAAGGGAAACTTGGTACGGGCCTGATCGAGTTCGCGGACCGCCTGCAAAACTTCGCGAGATCCTTGGACATGACGAAACCAGCTGTGGCCAGGCAGGCCCCAAGCCAAGATCTGCTGGTGAAGGTCGATCTGGTTGGTCAATTTCGAGCCGGAGGTCTCCACGAGCCCGTAAAAAACCACTGCTAACGGGCGTTGGGCCACTTCCCGGGAATCAAGGAGCTTGAGAGTTCCGGCAGCTGCGTTGCGGGGATTGGCGAAGAGGGCTTCGCCTTGCTTTTCCCTTGCACGATTCATGGAGTCGAAGGCGGCTTGTGGGAGATAGACCTCTCCGCGGAATTCGATCACCGCCGGCAATCCCGGGACGGAGAGGGGGAGGGTGCGGATAGTTTTGAGGTTCTCTGTGATGTCGTCGCCCTTTTCCCCGTCGCCCCGGGTCAGACCTTGGACTAGGCGGCCTTTTTCAAACCGGACACTGACGGCTACTCCGTCCACTTTGGGTTCGATGGCATATTCAGCACTCTGGCCGTGCAGATTTTTTTCCACACGGGCGAGGAACTCTTCCATCTCCTGCTCGCTGTAGGTGTTGTTGAGGCTCTGCATCGGGACGGCGTGGGCGACCGTCCGGAAAGAGTCGAGGGGAGTGCCTCCCACTTTGCGAGTGGGGGAATTTTCATGAATCAGTTCGGGATGGGATTTCTCCAGATCCACCAACTCCCGGTACAATCGATCGTAGGCGGCATCGGAAATCTCAGGTTGGGCCTCGACGTAGTAAAGTCGGTCATGTCGGCGAACTTCGTCGAGGAGGCGGGCGTAGCGCTGGGCGGTGGACAAGCTCACTGGTGGCGTCGGCGCAGAAAGATGCCCAGAGAGATGCCCAGGACATCGGCGATCCAGTCGCGCAAGGAGACATCGCGGCCCGGGGAAAGACGTTGGGACTGTTCATCCAGGGCGCCCAAGGCGGATCCCGCCATGCCGATGGCGGCCGAAGGGTAAGGAAGGGTGGCCAGCACGAAGCCAAACCCTGTGTAGACGGCCAGATGCATGATCTTGTCGTTAGGCAGGGGAATGACGGAGTTTACTTTTTTGATCCGGCTCGCCGGCATGGCGGAAATACTCAGGATGGCGACATAGTACAGGGCGGGCGGGAGAAAGTTTTTCCATCGCAGAGAACTCATCGGAAGGGCATTTTGAACGGAGAGTGAAGCAGGGCAACGTGAAAGAAGAGGGCCCCATTCTCGGCATCGAGGGGGGGGGTACAAAGACCACCTGGGTTTTGCTTGGAGAGGGCGGGAAGGTTGTCGCGCAGGGCCATGCGGGTCCCGGAAACGTCATGTTGGTGGGGGCCGAAGGGCTCAAAAAGATTTTCCGCCAGATTTTCCTCGCCCTTCCCGTGCGGCCTGGGGCCATCGGGGGTGGTTTCGCCGGCGCGCGGGGGGCGACGGAATTTTCCCTCATTCGTTCTGCTGTTCGATCCGTTTGGCCAAAGGTCACAAAGGTGGTGGTGGGTCAGGATGTGGACTCTGCCTTGGCGGCGGCTTGGGGCACGGGAGACGGGTTTTTGGTCATTGCCGGCACGGGCAGCAATGTCGTGGGGCGAAAAAAGGGTCGTAAGACCAGTGCGGGAGGGCATGGGCACCTATTAGGGGATGGGGGAAGTGGGTACGACTTGGCCCGACGCGCTTTGGCCGAGGTTTTTCAAATCCGCGATCGGGAAGGGAAGGCGCCCGCTTTGGCGGCGGCCTTGATGGCGCATGCCGGCGCGGCGGATCTGGATCGTCTGTTGCGGGAGGTCTACCGGCAAAAAGGAAAAGAGTGGCTGGCCGGATTTGCGCCGGTCGTTCTGCGGGCTGCAGGCCAGGGAGATCGGGTGGCTAAAAAAGTGGTACACGATGCCGTGGATTCCTTGATGGAATCCGTTTGTGGGTTGGCTCGGCGGCTGAAGGTCCGTCGGCCCCAACTCGCCTTGACGGGGGGGCTTTTCGAAAATCAGGTATATCGTTCCGCATTTCAATCAGCACTTCGTCGGAGGTGTCCGGATGCGATTTCGATGATTTTGCGCATTCCGGGTTCGGTGGGTGCGGCGCGGATGGCTGGATCTGCCGTATCAGCCGTGGGACATAAAAAAGGTCCGATAGAAAAACTGGTGCCGGTGGAGGTCCTGCCCACCGAGCAATCCAACTCCCG
>Ga0114968_10002975_pt1 | contig 12808 bp, 11 predicted proteins | sample M_130807_EF_Meta_FD_87020 | JGI IMG/M metagenome (GOLD analysis project Ga0114968, IMG submission 87020) | Freshwater microbial communities from Lake Montjoie, Canada to study carbon cycling - M_130807_EF_MetaG | ecosystem: Environmental > Aquatic > Freshwater > Lake | place: Lake Montjoie... | reverse complement strand
CGCTACGGGGATAGCAAAGGGAAACCCGGTGAAATTACCTTGGTTACCGAGGGGTCGATATTTGTCAGTACGCAAAGCGGGCAGATTGAAGTGCTGAAATTGCGCGCTGACGATGGCAAGAAGATGGGCGCGGGCGACTATGCACGCGCTCATGGTTTGGTCGCTGGAGCCCGTCTGGGCTGACAATTCGTTATCCATGCGCTTGCGGGTACCCAGGTGCTCGAAGCGCGAGAATGTTTTTTTTAATCAACGAGGAGACACCATGAAACTGAAAACCCTGATTCGCACAAGCCAAAGCGCTGTGCTGCTGGCCGTGGCTAGCTTTTTGGCTCCGGTGCACGCCTGGGAACCCACCAAACCCATCGAGTTTGTCGTACCCGCTGGCACTGGCGGCGGCGCCGACCAGATGGCGCGTTTTCTGCAAGGCGTAGTGGCAAAAAACAAACTCAGCCCGCAACCCATCATCGTGGTCAACAAGGCTGGCGGCGCAGGCGCTGAAGGCTTTTTGGATGTGAAGGGCGACAAGGGCAATGCGCACAAGATCATCATCACCTTGTCTAATTTGTTTACCACCCCGCTGGCCACCGGCGTGCCTTTTAACTGGCGCGACCTGACGCCGGTGCAAATGCTGGCCTTGGACAACTTCGTGCTGTGGGTGAACGCAGAGACACCGTACAAAAACACCAAAGACTTTGTCACCGCTCTCAAAGGCCAGCCCGACAAGACTTTCAAGATGGGCGGCACAGGCTCCAAGCAGGAAGACCAGATCATTACCGTGCTGATGGAAAAGTCCATGGGCAAAAAGATGATTTATATCCCCCTCAAAGGCGGTGGTGATGTGGCCGTGCAACTGGTAGGCAAACATATTGATTCCACCGTGAACAACCCCATCGAGGCGGAATCGCATTGGCGTTCGGGCGCTTTGCGCCCACTGTGCGTGATGGACAAAGAAAAGCTGCCCTACAAGCAAAAGCTGACCACAACCGAATCCTGGAACGATATCCCGACCTGCACCTCGGCAGGAATGCCGGTGGAGTACCTGATGTTGCGCGGCATCTTTATGCCACCGGGCGTGTCAGATGATCAAGTGAAGTTTTACCTGGACTTGTTCAAGAAAGTTCGCGCGCTACCCGATTGGAAAGAATTTATGGAAAAAGGTGCGTTCAAACAAACCGCCCTGACTGGCCAAGAATATTTTGATTGGCTTGGCAAAAACGAGCAACTGCACCGCGAGCTGATGAAAGAAGCGGGCTTCATAGCCAACTGATGCTGGAACCATAGAACGGGAATTTGCTATGACAACACCCAATAAGGAATCGGGGGACGCGCGCACCGATAGCGCAGCCACCCTGACCCGCGGCCCCGAACTCGTAGTCGGCTTGGTGCTGATGGCTATCGCCGGCCTGGTGATTACCGACAGCCTGCGGGTCGGTACAGGCTGGGGCGACGAAGGCCCGCGCTCGGGCTATTTCCCGTTTTACATCGGTCTGTTTTTGTTGGCTTCAAGCTCTGTTATCGTGCTCTCTGCCTTGCTCACATGGAGCAAATCAAAGGCGGTATTTGCCACCCGCGAAGAGCTGGTGCCAGTATTTCAGATGTTGGTGCCCATGGTGATTTATGTGGTGGCCATGGTGTACCTGGGCATTTACCTGCCATCGGCTATTTTGATCGGCTACTTCATGCGCCACCATGGCGGCTTCGCCTGGCCCGCCAGTTTGGCGGTGTCGATCAGCGTGCCGCTGGTTTTTTTCCTGGTGTTTGAAAAATGGTTTCTGGTGCCGCTCCCCAAGGGCCCGATTGAAAACATGCTGGGGTTCTAATGGACGAAATTAACAACCTGTTTCATGGCTTTGCGGTGGCGCTGACGCTGCCCAATATTGCCTATATGCTGATCGGCATCACCCTGGGGGTGCTGATCGGGGTGCTGCCCGGTTTGGGCGGCGCCAATGGCATCGCCATTTTGCTGCCCCTGACGTTTTCGATGAACCCGACTTCGGCCATCATCATGCTCTCCTGTATTTACTGGGGCGCTTTGTTCGGCGGGGCCATTACCTCGATTTTGTTCAACATACCGGGCGAGCCCTGGTCGGTGGCTACTACCTTTGACGGCTACCCCATGGCCCAGCAAGGCAAGGCGGCGCAAGCCTTGACGGCGGCGTTTACGTCCTCGTTTATCGGCGCTTTTTTTGCCGTAGCGCTGATTACCTTTTTGGCCCCGGTACTCGCCAAGTTCGCGCTCAACTTCGGGCCGGCCGAATACTTTGCGGTGCAATTGCTGACCTTTTGCAGCTTTGTCGGCATGAGCAAAGAGCCACCTGCGAAGGTCATTGCCGCCATGATGCTGGGTTTTGCGCTGGCTGCGGTGGGCATGGACAGCGTAACCGGCCAATTACGCATGACTTACGACTTTCCGGTGCTGCTCAAAGGCTTTGACTTTTTGATCGCGGTAATTGGCCTCTTTGGTATCGGCGAAATTTTGCTGACCATGGAAGAAGGCCTGGCCTTTAAGGGCAAGTCCGCCAAGCTCAACCCCAAAGTGGTGTGGGAAACCTGGAAGACCCTGCCCCGCTACTGGCTGACCTTTTTGCGCTCTACCGCCATCGGCTGCTGGATGGGCATTACGCCCGGCGGTGCGACGCCCGCTTCGTTTATGAGCTATGGCATCGCGCAGCGCATGTCCAAAGAGCCCGAGACCTTTGGCAAGGGCCAGATTGAGGGCGTACTGGCGCCTGAGACGGCTGCGCATGCGGCGGGCACTTCGGCTTTGTTGCCTATGCTGACGCTGGGCATTCCCGGCTCGCCCACGGCGGCGGTGCTCTTGGGCGGCCTGATGATCTGGGGCCTGCAACCCGGGCCTATGCTGTTTGTCGAGCACAAAGACTTTGTCTGGGGCCTGATCGCTTCGATGTACTTAGGCAATATCGTGGGCCTGCTGGTGGTGCTGACCACGGTACCCTATTGGGCCGCGTTTTTGCGCATCCCCTTCTCAGTGATCGCGCCGGTGATCGTGGTGATTTGCGCTATCGGGGCCTATACCGTGCACAGCGCCATGTTTGACGTGGTGATGATGATGGTCTTTGGCGTGGTGGGCTATTTGTTCAAAAAGCTGAAATACCCGATGGCGCCTTTGGTGCTGGCGCTGGTGTTAGGCGATATGGCCGAAGCCAGTTTCCGCCAATCCATGCTCATGTCGCAGGGCAATATGTCTATCTTCTGGTCCAATGGCCTGGTGGGCGGCATCTTTGGTTTGGCCATACTGATGCTGGTCTGGCCACTTCTGAGCAGCGCCTTGGCCTGGGCCAAAACCACGGCCAAGGCGGGTGATTAAGCGCTAGAGCCTCACGGCGCTTGCTTCTTTCTCGCGCCGGACCTGTTCGGCAATGGCCTCGACCTGCTCGTCGGTCATGCCGAACTTGGCTTGCATCTGCTTTAGCTGGGCCTGCTCCTCTTCAGTGACGATACCGTCGGCAAGCACCTCACGCACTTCCATCTCATAGAGCGCCTCGCGCCGCTGCACCTGGGCTGTGTAGGCGGTAGCCACCACACCGGTCAGGATCGCGGCCAGCGCAATGGCCAAAATTTGCGTAACCACCACCAAAACCACGCCCAAAAAGGACACCGGATCCACGTTACCCCAACCGGAAATAATGGTCAGGATAAACCAGTGCATAGCCGCAGGAATGGAGGGGAAGACGTCCGGTTGATCATGGCCTTCGATGATGTAAATCAGCGACGAAAAAAGCAAGCAGCTAATCAACAGCAAAAACATGGCCGAAGAAAATGAATCTTTCTCCGCCTTAATAGCAGCAAACATATCGTCCATCGCGCTGTTGTAGCGCGAGAGCTTGAAAATACGCAAAAGCCGGAACATGCGCAGCACGCGCAAGTCTGCGCCAGGGAACAACAACTGCAAATAAAAGGGCACGGTACTAAAAAAGTCCACCATACCAAACACACTGAACAAATACTCTTTACGGCCTTGCCAGCCGCTGCCAGGGGCGGCCGCATATTTTTCGCCATAGGACCAGACGCGCAGCACATACTCGATAGAAAACACTGCTACGCTGAACAGGTCAAACATGTAAAACAGTTCGTGGTATGCCTCGTGCAAGTCGTGCATGGACTCCAAAATAATGGCCAACACATTGGCCACCACCAAGGAAGCAATAAATATCTCAGAAATGCGGTTGGCGCGGTCCATCACGGCGCCGTCCAGAATTTCAAAAATGCGCCGCTGAATACGGCGCAAACCGGTGCGCTCTTCAACGCCAATGGGCTCTAAGTGATCGGTAGACATTATTTGATGTTCCCTTGCGCTTCATCGATAAAGACTTGCACTTGCGCATCCGACAGACGGTACTTGAGCTGCAATTGCCGAAGCGACTCTCTTTCGGCATCGCTCACCACGCCATCGGCCAAAACGGCACGCAACTGGCTTTGGTAAGCTGCCTTTTTACGGGATATTTGGTTGGAAAACGCAGAGGCGACGATACCGGTCATGATGGCGGCCATACATACGCCCAAAAAGCCGGTCATCAACGCAATGACTTCGCCGGCTTTGGTCACAGGCTCCACGTTGCCGTAACCCGAGGTAATCGTCACGATGGACCAATAAATCGCATGGGGGATGGAGCCGAAATACTCTGGCTGGGCATGCCCTTCCGCAAAATGCATAAGTGAGGCGGACACCACGGTAGCTATCAACAACAAAAAAGCCGCCGAACCAAAAGCACGCCGCTCGGAATGCACCGCGTGAAATAAATCCTGCAAAGCCGTGTTGTATTTAGAGAGTTTCAAAATACGCAGCAAACGCAAGACGCGCAAGATGCGCAAATCCAAGGTCGGGAAAAACATGTGCAAATAATGCGGCATGGTGGCGAAGAAATCGACCAGCCCAAAAGGACTGAACACGTATTGACGCCGCCCCTTCCACGGGCCGCCCTCGCCTTTGACAAACTTAGCGCCTAGCGACCACACGCGGGAAATATATTCCACGGTGAAGAACATCACGCTCCAGAACTCCAACTCGTGAAAGAAGTCTTTGTATTCAGCATGCACCTCAGGCACAGAATCCAAAATCACAGCGGAGCAATTCATGAGCACCACAACCGTAATAAGCCACTCGACATATTGGCTGATTCGGTAAGCGGGAGAACCGTCAAGGACCTCCATCACCATTTTTTGGATTTCAGACAACTTCATCATGGAATTTCACAGTCAGACTATCGGGCATGGCATTTGCGGCGGAAAGGGCATTGGCCTTTCACAAGCCAATGCCCCGGATCCTCAGGAGGGACGCCTAGGTCTTGCCCTGAATCTGGCGCCAAAGTGCCATTTCAGTGGCTGTCAGGCTGTCTTTGGCTTTCGCGCTTGCGTCGAAAGCGGCCTCATCCGTGAGCAAGGCAAGTCGGCGGATATCGCTAAGTAGCGATTTGTAGTGCTCCACCGCCAACTCTGGCCTTTGCGCAATCGTGCTGATCGGCATGGTTTGCAGCTCAGCCTCTTTGTCCAGGTCATGCTGAATCAACTTGATCAAGGCGTTGATCTCTTCCACGCTCAGGTGCATGCGCTGCGCCTCATGGCGGATGGTGTGGATTTCATCCTCATCAATCACACCGTCTTTAAGGATTTTGTACAGGTTGTTCTTAAGCTCGTCACGCTCTTTTTGCAGCTCATCGCTAAAGGCCGAGGACAACAAAGCGGCAGGGATGGCGAAGATACCGATACCGATGAAGGCCAGCACAATCGTCATGGCCCGACCCGGCACCGTGACCGGCGAAATGTCGCCATAGCCCACCGAGGCCAGCGTAATCACAGCCCAGTAAATCGAGGTAGGGATGTTTTCAAACTTGTCGGGCTGCGCTTCGTATTCAAACAAATAGCCCAGCGAAGCGGTCAGCACCACCAGCAAAATCATGATGAAGGCGGCAGCTGCAATCACCGGCCACTCCCGTGACACCACCTTGACCAGCGTGGCCGTGGCGTCATTGCCGCGCGTAAGCTTGAGTAATCGCGTCAAGCGGAAAACCCGCAGGAATCGCAAGTCCAGCAAGTGGTGCAAAAACACTTCCAAAAAGAAGGGCAGGATGGCCAGCAGGTCAATCACTGTGGAAGGATGCTTGGCCTGGCGGAAGCGGCCCATGACAGTTCCCTCATAGCCTGGCTCCTCCACACACGCATACATGCGCATGCAGTACTCAATCGTAAACACCGCGACGGCTACCGCGTCTAGGATCACGAATTCAACATTGAGCAGATAGGAGACGCCGTGTACCGACTCCAAAATCACGGCCAACACCGAAATCAGCACCCAAACGGCGATGAAAAGTTGGTACATCTCTTGTAAGCGACCACCGTATTGGCTGTCAAAAATCAGCGCATGCACTTTTTGACGGAAGGTACGCCCGCGGTTGAGGGCCGCAAACTCGTGGTAGGCAGGAATAACAATACGAAAGATCTTGAGTAAACGCAAAACCCGCAGCGCTTTGAGTACGTGCAGGTCTATAGATAGACCGAAAAGGCGCACCAAATAGAAGGGCACGATAGCCAGCGCATCGATGATGGCAAAGGGACTGAGCACATACGCCAGACGCGAGCTGACTTTGCCCTGGAAGGCCGCATCTTCGGCTGCCAAGTAAAAGCGCAGCAAATACTCCACCGTGAAGACCGCAATGGAGAACAGATCAAAAAGCTCGAACCAAGGCTTATACGGTTCGTAAATGCCAGGAACGTTTTCGAATATCAGACTGAACAGATTGGCAATAATCAGTATGCCTATCCATTTGTCGAAACTTCGCTGAAAGTTGCCGGGAATTGCGGGGTCCAGCATCCAGGAATAGAGCCACTTACGCAGTGGCAAATCGCGTGAAATATCCGCCGGCTTGGACTCCGTATCCAGCAGCTCTTTGATATTCAGGTCTTTGATAGCAATGGTTTTGCGGTCTTCCATGATGTACCTCAGAATTCAATTTCCGCGACCTTGACCGCGTAGGAGCCCTTGTCACACACGCTGACTTTGAGTGCCAGTTTTTCAGCGATGGGGTCGGCGTCGACCAGTTGCGACGCCACAGAAGCAACTGCCGAGCCCGGTGGGTTGGGCGTGCTTTTTTCTATCACGATCGAGCCCACCAGGCTGTGGTCCGCCGGATTGCAAGCAGGTATAAGGTTGGGCGCTTTGCCGGTGAAAGGGTTCACCATGTCCTTGAATTCGGTCGCGCTCATCAGGTGCGCCAGGCAGGCGCCCCAGGTTCCAGGTGCGGGTGCGGCGGCTGCGACAACGGCAGGCGCATCCGCGGGCTTGGCGTCATCGCCAGCGGGGGTTGCAGCAGGTGCGGCAGGTTTCGCGCCACCGGCACAGGCTGCGTCGGCGTAGTCTGGCGCAAAGCGCGTCTCGCTGGCTTTTGCAAACCAGGCGGCCCATTGCTCACCGTTGCGCTTGCTGCCTTCGGTTTTCAGTGCCTCACGGTGTGCCACCACGCCCAACATAGTGACGGCAATGAGCACTACAACGATGAAAGCGATAAACCCGTAGTCGCCAATGGTCAGGTCCTTGGGTTCCAACGAGCGGTCTTGTTCTGTCGATGCGTCCATATCTGCCCTTATTTAGCGTTAAACATATGCAAGACGCTGTCGTTCTTGCTAGCTATTCGGTAAGTTGGGCATGATATTCGCAAATTTAATTTAAATCACAAATTCAACACTTCAATACGTTAAATTTGGTAAAAAGATTACAGAAAAGTCCTCGGTTGGGTGTAACGCGAGCAAATTCTGCGCTAGTGGCGGCGTGATCCAAGTCACTAGCGAACGTGCATACCCTGGTAACTACGCATGGACGCCATCGGGCACAGGCCGCGCGGCATGGACCGCGACAAAAAAGACTGGCGTGCGTTGCTAGGCCAGCAAATCAGACAGCGCGCGCGCCATGACCTGCGTTGCGCGGCGCAAGTCTTCCAGCACGATGTGTTCGTCCGCGCGCTTGGCGTTTGATTCCAGCACGGTGCGCGGCCCGGCACCGTAAATCACACCCGGTATGCCCGCTTCGCAAAACAAGCGCACATCGGTGTACAGCGGCGTGCCCAGCGCAGGGATAGCTTCGCCAAACACCTGCTGCGCATGGTTTTGCAGCGCCTGCACCAAGGGCTGGTTGCCCGGCAGCGGCTGCAAGGCGCGCGCCAGCAAGATGCGTTTGATGTCGACCGTCACGCCAGGGCACTGCGCCGCTGCCTGAGCAATCAGCGCCCGCAAGCCAGCCTCGACCTGCGTGGGGTCTTCTTCGGGAATCATGCGCCGGTCCATTTTGAAACGCACACGCCCGGGCACCACATTGGTATTGGTGCCGCCTTCAATCTGGCCCACATTCAAATAAGGGTGGTTAATGCCCTCGACCGCCGATTGGATGGATTGGTAGAGCGTGTTTTGCAAATACAGCGCATTCAAAATATGCACCGCCGCTTGCAAAGCGTCCACACCCGACTGCGGAATGGCGGCATGCGCCATCTTGCCGTGCACAGTCACCTCCATTTGCAGGCAGCCGTTGTGCGCGGTAATCACCTGGTAGCTAAAACCAGCGGCCACCATCAGATCGGGTTTGACCACGCCGTTTTGCAACAGCCAGGCCGGCCCGAGTTCGCCGCCAAATTCTTCGTCGTAGGTAAACAGCAGCTCCACGCTGCCCTTGCTCGGCTTGGCGACAGCCTCTAAGGCGCGCAGCGCAAAGGTGTAGCTGGCAAAGTCGCATTTGCTCACTGCAGCGGCGCGGCCATAGAGTTTGCCGTCCACGATCTCGCCGCCATAGGGGTCGTGCGTCCAGCCCTCGCCGGGGGGCACGACGTCGCCATGCGCATTGAGCAATACGGTGCGCCCGGCGCCAAATTTTCGGCGCACGACCAGGTTGGTCACGCTTTGCATGCCGGCGGCGTGCACCAGCGCCTCGGGAACCACGTGTTTTTCGGCCGTCAGGCCCATGGATTGCAGCAGCGCGGCGGTGCGCTCGGCGTGGGGCGTGTTATTGCCCGGCGGCGTGTCGGTGGGCACGCGCACCAGTTCTTGCAAAAAACGCACCTCCTCGTCAAAGTGCCGGTCTACCCAGGCGTCAAGGTCGTGGTACAGGTTGGTGCTCATGGGTTGCTCGCAGATAAAGAAGGCAAAGTCATTGCAAAAAAATGGCTCAGACGGGCGCGTCCGCCAAGTCGGCCAGCAAATGCTCAAAGGCCTCGATGGCCAGTTGCATATCGGCGCTGGTGCTAGATTCGAGCGGGTTGTGGCTGATGCCCCGGTTTTGGCCGCGAACAAACAGCATGGCCTGGGGCAGGATGTCGTGCATTTTCATGGCGTCGTGGCCCGCGCCGCTGGGCATGCGGTGCAGCGGCAGGCCAAGGGCCTGCACCGCGCGCTCCCAGCGCTGCTGCCAGGCCGGGTGGCTGGGGGCGGCGCTGGCGCGCATGGTCTCGCGCAACTCCTTATGCAGGCCCCGGCGCTGGCAAATAGCGTCAAGCTGGGCCAGCACGTCGGCGCACAGGGCGTCGCGCTGCGCATCCGTGGGCGCGCGCATGTCCAGCGAGAACTCGCAGCGCCCGGGCACCACATTGACCGAGCCTGCGGGCACCTGCCACTGGCCGATGGTGGCCACCGAGTCGCCATCGGCGCTTGCGCGCTGCTCCATGTAGAGCGCCAACTCGGCCACCGCGCAGGCCGCATCGCGGCGCTGGTCCATGGGCGTGGTGCCTGCGTGGCTGGCCGTGCCCTGCACCGCGCCTACCATGCGCACGCTGGCGTTGATGGAGGTGACCACGCCCAGCGGTATGTGCAGCGCATTGAGCACCGGCCCTTGTTCAATATGCACTTCCACAAAGCCCAGGTACTGCGCTGGGTCGCGCTGGAGGGCTGCAATGCCGGCCGGCTCCAGGCCGGCGGCCTGCATGGCCGCGCGCATGCTGATGCCGTCCGCGTCTTTTTGCTCCAGCCACTTCGGCGCAAAACTGCCCGTCAGCGCCGAGGCCGACAAAAAGGTAGCCGCAAAGCGCTGGCCTTCTTCTTCTGAAAACGCCACCACCTCTATACCAAAGGGCAGGCGGCGCCCGGCCTGGTGCAGCGCCTGCACGCAGGCCAGCGGCACAAAAATACCCAGACGCCCGTCGTACTTGCCGCCGTTGCGCACCGTGTCGTAGTGGCTGCCGGTCATTAAGTAAGGCGCGCCAGCCTCTTGCGGGTGGTAGCGGCCCACCACATTGCCCACGCAGTCGATGTGCACCTCGTCCATGCCGCAGTCGCGCATGCGCTGCTCCAGCTCGCGGGCGCAGGTCTGGTGGGCGGCGGTCAGGTAGGTGACCGTCAGCTCACCGCGCTCGGCAAAACCGGGGTCGCTGTGCCGGGCCAGGGCCTCTTGCCAATCCCACAGCTGGTGACCGCGCTCGGGCTGGAGGCCAAACTTGTCCGCCAGTCGAATTTCTACGATGCGGTGCACATTGCGCAGGCATTCTTGAAGCTCGAAGTCGGGGTGCTCTTGCAAGCGGCGCGCCATGGTGGCCAGGATCTCGGCCTTGCGCAGCCCGCTGCCCCGTGGGCCGCGCACTGCCACGATAAATGGCCAGTCAAATTTGGCGCGGTAATCGGCGTTGAACTGCTCGATGGTGGCCAGCTCCTGGGGCGTGCAGTCGGTCAGGCCGGCTTTTTTCTGCTCGTGGCGCGACTCGGCCGTCAGTTCGCCGGGCACCAGGCCTTTGCCCGCGAGTTCGGGGTGGGCGCGCAATAGCGCCAGTTGCGCCTCGCGGCCCGCGCCGTCCAGCACCTTTGCCATGGCGTACTGTAGTTGGGCCAAAGATTTGAAGGGCCGCTGGGCCAACGCCTGGTGCGCGATCCAGTCCGAATGCTCGTACAAGCCGGCCAGCATGGCCTGCGCCTGGGGCAGCGGCGCGCTGTTGAGTTCGTCTAAGGTCATGCGGCGGCGTGGTAGGGGTACGTGGCGGCCCAGTGCGTGGCCACATCCAGACGGCGGCAGACCCACACCTGGTCGTGCGCTTGCACATGGTCCAAAAAGCGCTGCAAAGCGGTAATGCGCCCGGGTCGGCCCAGCAAGCGGCAGTGCATGCCGATGCTCATCATCTTGGGCGCGTTCAGGCCGGCGGGGTCGCCCTCAGCGTAGAGCGCATCAAAACTGTCTTTCATGTACTGAAAAAACGGGTCGGCGTGCGAATAGCCTTGCGGCAGGGCAAAGCGCATATCGTTGCAGTCCAGGGTGTAGGGCACGATGAGCTGAGGCGCCACGCTGCCGTCGGTTTTTTGCACCTGCATCCAAAAGGGCAGATCGTCGCCGTAGTAGTCGCTGTCGTAGGCAAAGCCGCCGTAGTCGGCCACCAGACGGCGGGTGCGCGGGCTGTCGCGCCCGGTGTACCAGCCCAGAGGGCGCTGGCCGCACAGCGTGGTCATGATGTCCATGGCCTGCTGCATATGGGCGCGCTCGGTGGCCTCGTCGATGTTTTGGTAGTGAATCCATTTGAGGCCGTGGCAGGCGATGTCGTAGCCCAGTTCGCCAAAAGCGGCGCACAGCTCGGGGTGTTTTTGCAGGGCGCTGGCCACGCCAAAGACGGTCAGCGGCAGACCGCGCCGCTCAAACTCGCGCAGGATGCGCCACACCCCGGCGCGCGAGCCGTATTCGTAAATGCCCTCCATGCTGATGTGCCGCTCCGGGTAGGCCGCCGGGCTGAACATCTCGGACAAAAACTGTTCGGAGCCGGCGTCGCCGTGCAAGACGCTGTTCTCGCCGCCTTCTTCGTAATTGAGCACAAACTGCACCGCCACCCGGGCTTGGCCGGGCCACTGCGGATGCGGCGCGGTGCGGCCATAGCCGACCAGATCGCGCGGGTATGCGGCGGTAGTGTCGTAATGTTGCATAGATTCAATGGTAGCCGCAAAGACGGCGCCGATGGGCGCCCCGTTGCGTCAGCGCAATGATTACACTTTCAACTCATTTAAGGGGAAACAACTATGGGCCTGAGCACCCACGTTTTAGACACCATGCACGGCACGCCAGCGGCCGGCATGGCGCTGGCCCTGTACAGCCTGCAAGGCCAGGCGGCCACGCTGGTCAAATCTTTGGTGTTGAATGCCGACGGACGCAACCCCGACGGCCTGCTCTACGCCCACGATGCCCTGCAAAGTGGGCGCTACCGGCTGGTCTTTGGCGTGGCCGATTATTTCCGCAGCCGGGGCGTAGATTTGCCCGAGCCGCCGTTCTTGGACCAGGTGAGCCTGGACTTTGGGGTGGCCGACCCGGCGGCGCACTACCACGTCCCCCTGCTGGTCAGCCCCTGGAGCTACTCGACCTACCGGGGCTCTTAGGTGCTGCGCCAGGCCGCACAACGCGGCTTACAGTTTTTACTTTTGCCCCTCGGTCAAGGTATCGAGCTGAAATCGACCGCTTTTGTGCCACAGCCAGGTCTCGGTGTAGGTGACCTGCCCCATCTTCACGGGCGCCGGATAGGGCGCTGCGGCGCGCACTTTGCGCTCGATCTCGGCCATCACGGCGGGCACCTGGTTGGGCGCGCGGGTCCAGCGCACGGCGCTGACTTCGCCGCGTTTGTCTATATCCACGTCCAGCACACCGACGGCCAGCAAAAGGGGCGGCAACTTGCCGGGGAAGACCTGCTCGGAGTACTTTTTGTACAAATGCCCGGCGGCATCGCGCCGGTATTCGCGGGCGGACAGCGCGTGCGAAACGAAAGTGGGCAGCACCTCGACCGGCGCGGGCGGGGGCGGCGGTGCGACAACCACGGGCGGGGGCGGTGGCGGGGGAACGACCACGACCGGGGCG
>Ga0114968_10002973_pt1 | contig 12811 bp, 12 predicted proteins | sample M_130807_EF_Meta_FD_87020 | JGI IMG/M metagenome (GOLD analysis project Ga0114968, IMG submission 87020) | Freshwater microbial communities from Lake Montjoie, Canada to study carbon cycling - M_130807_EF_MetaG | ecosystem: Environmental > Aquatic > Freshwater > Lake | place: Lake Montjoie... | reverse complement strand
AGTTAATTGAGTGAAGTTGGTATAGCAAAACCCATTTTTCAATGATACAAACCAGTTTCATTTATAATTCTCAGTCTTGGCCTGGTAGCTCAGTCGGTAGAGCAGAGGATTGAAAACGTAGGCAAGAGGATTAACAGTCCTCTATTCATTGGGTCTAAGCGCAGCAAGACTCACTGCCCGCTAAGCACCGAATTCATTGGCTCCCAGCGGTTTCGAATATTTCCTAAATGGCATCCGCAGCGTCGTGTTGGCGAAATATTTATTTCATATAGAACTACAAAGTTCAGCGTCTAGTTTCGGGACGTTTAACTATGATGAGAATAATTATTTTGAATTTAAATCTAACTGTAGCCTGTTAATTTCTTCACCATAAATCTTCATCTCCTGCGTTGCCATCAGAATCGTTGCTGAGCCATCCCTAAGTTCTTGTGGATTCGTAAGCTCCATACCTCGCTTAAATTGATTGATTCCCTGACAAAATAATTTAACGCCCTTTATAAAATATTGATGCGTTTCTTTTAGTTCGGAATACCCTGCCCTAATTTTTTCAACTTGACTCAATATATTTACACATTGCGGTTGAGCACTACGAAGTATCGTAATGGCCTCATGTTGATATACGCCACCATTCCCAAAGCCCAGCATTGTATTTTGAACGGTTGTTGAAAGTGCCCCAGTCTCAAGCATTAATGGTAGGGCTACGTCGCGGTATGAAATCGCCATCTGCCTTTTGGAGTCAGATGAGCCTCTGGATAAAAAACTAAAGCCAATCAATATAACTACTAACAATAAAGCGCAAATTAAGAGGAGACTAATTTTTTTGGACCTGATTACAGGTAGAGAATCATCATTAATAGATAGAGCTTTTTGCCCGCAATTTGAGCAAAAATGACTATTACTAGGCATTAATGTCCCGCAATTTGAACAAAACATACTTTTCCTTGACATATGATCCTATTAATAATAAAAATTATGATAATTGAAATTTTAGTAAATTAATTCAACGTTTTAAATTGGGAAAAAGTATGCAAACATCAAAATTATTATTAGTCGGTGCCGCAGTTGTTGGCATTTCTGCTTGTGGTGAAAAGGCGGGTGATTCATCCTCCTCGGCTGCCAGCTCAGCAGCAGCGCCTACTTTTACTGAGCAGCTGAAGTATCCATTAAAGGTTAAGGATGTTGGATTGGGTTTAGTTCGAGCACCATGCACTCCAAAAGAAGAAAATTACGTTGACATAATGCAAAAGCCAGTTAGAACTCAATTTGAGTGCACGATTGGTGCTGGGGCTGACTCAACGGATATTGTTTTTGCAGGTGATGGCAAAACGGTTGTTAGGGTCACTAGAAATCAATATTTGATGCCATCTGACCCTGAGGCGGGGGAGGTTGTCAAGGCTGCCATTAATTTCTATGGCGCGCCCAAGGACGTCTCTGATGGTAACTGGATTGCAAATTACGGTGATGCTTACACCATTACTTATAACGGTAACGCAGCGTCGGCTAGTTTAAATGAGGCTGGAACAGGATTATTGGTAAAGGGTTATCTGTGTGCCGATGGAAATTATGGAACAGTTAAGTGCGGAAGTTTAGGTACAAGACTAATTAAATATGATCTTATAGATATCGCGGGATATAAGCAGCAAATAGAAGATGGAAAAGCAAGGCTAGCAAGTAAAAACCAAGAAAAAGTTAATGGCCAAAAATTTTGAGTGCGACTTTGTGTCTTTGTGCGATAAAGGGGGCCTATGAAATATAAATTTATGTTTGTAGTTTCATTATTGGCGAGCAGCGTAGCTTACGCTGCTTGTATAAGTCCTGCCCCCCGCGCATCTGCTTTTGCCAATCCCGGCAATGGTAGTTGCCCAAGCGGTTACTATTCCTCCGGAGCAGCATGTTCCCCAACCTCATCGGCAAGATATGCGTTTGCCAACCCTGGGGGCGGAAGTTGCCCAAGTGGTTACTACTCATCTGGAAATGCATGTGTAGCATCCTCAGATAATTCCTGTAATGCCTTCTTTTCTGGTGGTGGTAGTTGCCCAAGTGGCTATTACTCTTCAGGTAAAAGCTGCGTCTCCAACTAGCCTGGCATAACCATAAAACTCGAGATGTTGTCAAAGTTGAGCGAGTTAGAAAAAAGATTGCGGCAGAACAACCAAAAGTAAGCCCAATAAATTTATTGCATTAATAGCCTCATTTCCCCACCTAAAACTATGGAGTAATTATGAAATTATCTAAAACAATATTGCCATTTTGTTGTTTATTTTTGGGGCTATGTTCGAACCTGTTTGCACAAAGTGCTGCCTGTGAAAATGCAATTAAAAATAGGTATTCAGGAAATTCCCAAGATCGTTATGGTAATGGCTCTAGTCGTCAGATTTCAATGCTCAATTACTACACAACGCATGGACCTGGCATGCATAAATTTGGAAACAACAATGCCTTGTTATACCTGGCGGTAGTTGATAAGTATGAGAATGGTCAAATGAGGGGTAGAGATACTGTAAAAGTATGGTGTGTTGTAAATGCACAAGGCCAGGTTTTAGGTTTAGAGAGAGATTTTAATTAGCCCTTGGCGCCCTGAAATTAGAGGCCTAAATCGTGCTTTAGTTGCCGGGCGCCAAATTATTTGGTGCTGCGGCCGCTTAAATGTATATAACTCTGTCTTCGGCCCACATCAAGCCATGTTAGTTAGAGGATATGTAACGTAGGATAGAGGACTCTAACAGTTCTGCACATTGGGTCTAAGCATAGCAAGACTCACTGCCCGCTAAGCACCGAATTCATTGGCTCCCAGCGGTTTCAGATATTTCCCGAATGGCATCCGCAGCGTCGTGTTGGCGAAATATTTTGCATTTCATTTAGAGCGGCAAAGTTTAGCGTCTAGTTACTGGACGCTGAATATTTAATGCCCAAATTATTTCCAATATGGTTTTGTACCTGGCGGACAGTATTGCTTAATACCTTTCTCTAAAAAGTCTGCTCTCTCTTTATCGTATGCCTCTTCACCGAGCAAATGCTGACATTCTGATGATTGTTGAGTGCCATTAATAATGTTTTGATAAGTAGTTTTTCTGCTCGCATACCATTCCAATACGCAGGCTTTATCAAAACAATTCTTCTCCCTATCTTTCCAGGCGGCAACAGTTTCAGATTTAAATTCGGCTGAATTCCCAGTTTTTATTTTTGCTAATTTATATAGCTCATGTAATTCGTTATCTTCTGTAGCTAATTGACTATCAGAGCATATAAGTTTTTCACTTGTTGATTTTGCTTTGGTGCAATCAAAACTTGGGGACACCTTTAGGCTTCTACTTGAGGAATTATCGTCTTTTCCCAGCACATAGAAAATTCCCAACCCAATCACGATGACCGTGCACACAATCAAGATAGGGGCTAACTTATTCTTTTTTTGAGCAATCGTTTTATGATCTTTATTACTGCTGGCGTTATCGTCATCTGGAATTGGATTACTTCTTAATTCGTTCATGCCATCAATTAATTCGGGTATTTCTGGAACCTCAGGAATTGAAATTACTTCAGTTGCTGGATTTTCTAATGAATCAGCAAATGCTAGAGCTTCTTCTATGGAGTCAAAAAGACGCTCACTACATACAAACTTACCTAAGACATCGTTTTTTTCAATCGCATGTTTTTTGACTAGATAAATTTTATAACCATCATTTGTCAATACTTTTTCGCCACTAAAGCCAATGTGTGATGGCTCTTGGTTAGATTGATTGGTTTGCTCAACATCAGACTGTTCTTGTTGCTGGCTTCTTTGGCTCTCGGCAGCCTCGCGGGTAGTAGCTTGCTGTAATCTTAGCTTTGCACTCTCAATAGCTGCTTGCGCAGATACTACTTCAGCCTCAGCCTTCGTTTTTTCCTCATAAGTACTAGCTCTTCGTAGTTTTGATGACGCTGAATCTAACTGACTTATAGCCCCAGCCAAGGCATTTTCCGCCTCTCTCCTCCCTCTTGTAGCCCCAACCAAGGTTTCAGACATGCCATCTGCACGATTCATGTGGTCAAGGGTGTCTTGCCTCGCCTTCTCTTTCTGAGAAGTTGCATATGCACCCACCACACCACAAATAACAATTCCTGCTATGGCAATAATCCATGAACTAGCCAACCAGGCGATTACAAGCGATGAAACTGCGACAATAGCGTCAATGATTTCAATTGTTTTCCATTTGTCCATCTCTGCTTTTGAGGCCAAAGCAGCCTTTGCATGTTTTACATAGTCAGGATTATTTGTATTCATTTTTTTACCTTTAATAAAAGAATAACTTTTATGAATGCTACTAGTAATTTGCAGTAAATCAAAGGTATCTACAACAAATTACGATAAAACAAGAAGAAGTTCATTTGGGGCTTATTAAAATGCCTTAAAAACCATTTTTAAGCGTCCAATATCTAGACGCCTAATTTTTATTTTTCTGCAGTTCTAATCAAAATTGTTATTCCAAAAAACATATTATCAGTAGCTATAAAAAGATTGGGTCGCTGTTTCCAAAGTAAATTAAGACTGCCCGGCTTTTTTTTATTTGCCCCCTCTTCTTGAAATAAGAATGGCAATAAGCAAGAAATAATTTGTAACTTGATCGGATTGATTGAATGAACAGTATCCGTAGTCTCGGTGTGATCAAGAAATATTTCAGCTATCTTATAGGCTGAGCTAAACTTTAAATAAATATCGCTAGAGAATAATGACTCTAAATGTGGCTTCATCTCTAACCACATTTTGCATTTTTCAAAATTGACAGAGTAGTTGTCATCTGGAAACTTCAAAAAAGTTTGGTGCTGTTTGATAATTTTGGCTGGAGACGGTAATTGGTTCGCAAAATCACGCTGCGAGTGATCAAGTGCTTCAGGGCAAAATGCAGACAGTATTTGGACCAGCTTATCAATTGAATAAAACTCTTTTCTAGATGGATCAATAAATTTTAGAAAATCATCTTTATGCTCTTCAGAAAATAAATTTGCATGTAGTGTGTAAAGATCAGCTTTGGGCGAATAAGAGGGGGTTTTAAGCTCAAGAAATTTTCTTTCCTTCGCTTTGTCTGCTTTACCTTTGGTGTCGCTATCGTAGTAGAAGTATCCCAACTGGGCATACCAAAAAATTCTAAAGAAATCCGTGTTCCATTCGCTAACACGATTTTCTTGGCTATTGATATTGATGGCTTTCTCTCCATTGGTAGCCTCAATTGCGGGCTCGATCAAATCATAGATATTCTTAAGCTTAAGTAGCTGGTATTCGCCTTTATGAAGATATTCATCTGCGCCACTAGAATTTTCTTTGATAAATTTAATAATTCGTGCACATAAAATTTTATCAATGAAATCAATTTCTTTATGATCAGATCCCGAGCTGTTATCTAGAATGGTTAAGTTATCTAGCTGTAGGTCTTCTTCATTTAAATGATTCTCGTACTCTGCTTTCTTTTCAGCAATAACTCGATTTAATTCGCTGGCTGTATACGAGTAAGGAAGTTGTAAATTTTTTAAAAAATCAGTAGGGATGGCACTTTGTAGCTTGATTTGATTTTTGTCCCACCAATCTTCAAAGCCATGCTCTAAAACATACGCAAAGTCAAAAGAGCTTGCGGTTGTATTAAATCGCCTATATCGAGAAGCTATATTTTTCTCATGAAAAAAGCGATAGGCTGGCGACAAGGTAAGACCCAAGAACCATCTTCTGTAGTAATGCTTTGAGGTGACAAAGTTTCTTTGGGCCATTTTTTACTTTGATGTGTATGAAAAGCCATTATGTGGCAAAACATATGGGCATCCAACCCCTCATTCTTAGTTGAACTTTCTAAAAATATATCCGCTTTCTAGCTAAGTTTAGTTGCTTGATAAAGCATTGCTCTGAACCTACACTTTTTCATATCTGCAAAGTGAGAAAAAATGCAATCAAGCCTAAAGAAAAAAATCAGTGCTGTAACTCTAAAGAACAAACATGAAGTTATGTTATCTCCTGGGGCTTACTCAAACATGCAAATTTTTTACAGTGCTAGATTCATTGTAAGAGATGTTTTGGCGAATCTCGCCTAAGAAATTAAAGAATGTTGAAATATCTATTCTTACTTGGCGCGTCTATTCTGGTTGGCTGTGCGGGCCAGCCACAAAAAAATTATCAATTGCCAGACATGACCAGCTTCAAGGCTAATTGTCGTATTGCAAAAGCTCAGTTAGATTATTTGTCTGAGCAGCTTGATGAATACAGCCGGCACTATAAAACTCACCCAACCACTTTAGAGTCTCGCAGAGTATTTGGCCGTATGAAAAATGCTCTTTGGTCATTAAGATCTTCATGCTCCGCACCACAGCCTTGATCTTGCTCTTGAGCCTACCTACAAAAGCGCATAGCGAATGCTATGTCAGGTCTGCTATGACGAGCCTTGCCTCCATGTCAATTACGAGCATGGCTGATGTGAATCCATTAGTCGTTCCAATTTCTGCTACTCAAAATAAGTGCTTCGTTAACTTTAGAGCCCAAGTAAATGGAGGGTGGATTACCGTTGAAGCGGAAAAAGTGGGCCTTAAAAATATTCCTGAAAAACAATTGTGTGATGAGGCAATAGAGCAGGGCCGCATAAGGATATTAAGTCGTGCGAATCCAGGGCGTATTGAAGTTGAGCAGAACATGGTTTGTGATGAGAGGCCGGCTATTCAAGTGCGCTCAGTCAAGAGGGGCGAAATAATTCTTGAGAGCGAAGTGCGGCCGCATCCTAATTTCCCAAAACCATTTACATACCGCACTTCTAAATGTAGGTGGTTTATAGAGCCAGAAGTTCACCCTGGAAAAGACCTATTACAGCGTCAAGGCATTGTTTGTCAGATCAATGCCAATCAGTGGCAAGTAGTAGATAAATGGTAGCGAGTGTGTCGTTCAAATTAAATTTAAAAGGAATTCATATGAAACAATTATTAATCGTATCGGCTGCAACATGCGTACTGAGTGCTTGTGGAACTGGCGGTACTAATTACAGTGCCCAATACAATACTCAGCACACTTTACAGACATCTCAAATTCAGTCTGCAATAGATCAGGCTCCAGAATTTATGTCCAAGCTTCCAAAGTCTCAGGGATTTATTTTTGAGAATGGAACAGCAACAAGTACTGATTTTGGGTTTGCGGACATTAAAGCTAAAACCATTGCTTATGCAAAGATCTGTACGGCACTTGGAGGAAAAGTTCGTAGTCAGGTCAAAATGTTTAAGTCTGACAGTGGGGAGACCGCTACAGAGCAAAGTGAAATGGCTATCCGCAGCATGTGCCCCGATGTAGATTTAAGTGGCGTAGAAACGGTAGCTATGAAACATGTTGCTGATGGAAATCGCATCCGCACTTATGTGTTGATTTCACTGGCTATTGGTAACAATAATGCAATCAAATCAACTAAAGATGCTCAATCTAGCGCACCAAAAGCTTTTGAAGAGCTTGACCAAATTACCAAAGAGCAGCTTGGAAGGAGTGGCGATACTCCTTCGGCTATAACTCAACCCAAAGGCGAGCAAACTACTGTAGTGAAGCCAGACCAATCTATTGGGACTCTTAATCTCATGCCAGTTGAAAATGAGGAGTATCGTAAACGTAGGGCTGAGGCTTTAAAAAAACCAGGGGCAGTCATTGGTCAAACATTCGTAGAATAGAAAGCGGATTCATCGGTTAAAAAATCGATAGCCAAAATTGAAAAATCTAACCCTTCGTTTTGCTTTAAGGGGACTTCTTGTTGCTCAAGTAGTTTTTCTAACAGCTTGCGGCGGTGGTGGTGGTGGCGGTGGCTTGTATTCATCAGGCACTTCATATTTACGAACTGAAGTTCCTTATTCCACGCCTATCCTGGTGGGCACCGTGGATCCGCTGGTCAATACAAAATACACTGCTTTTGTTGGCGATACCTATGTGGCCAGTATTTCTGGCACAGGCGAAGACGTAATCATTGCTGGAGCATCTACAGCACAATCCTCTGCCACGGATTGGGCCAGCACCAGGATTAGTATGTTCAGTTGGTCTAACGGTACCTTGGTAGACAAAACTGCTCAATGGTTCACTGGCGACAGCAATATTATCTTGGGTACCAACGCAGTAAAATTTGCAGACTTTTTTAAGTCTGGTCGCACTGACATGTTTACCGCGCCCTACTCAGACTGGAGCCTTGCCGACAATGGACCAGCTTATGTGTGGACCAACAATGGAGCCAGTTTTACTAGACAAGCTATTGCGGCCAATGTCAGCGCTCATGATTCAGCCATAGCTGACATAAATGGCGATGGCTACAAAGATATTGTGATCCTGGATGCCAATGCTCAAAACAGCACACTGGCTATCAATGATCGAGTCAGCAGTTTTCGAACCTATACAGCTACATCAGGTACACAACTAGGCGGTAGCAGTATTGCAGTGGCAGACTTTTTGAACAACGGTTCCAGTACTTTTATTACCACTGACAACTGGTCAGCAGGTGGGCAAGTACAAAAATTATGGAGTTGGGCGATTGATGGCAGCAACAACCTTAGTTTCAATGAGCTTGCGGTGTTGCCAACATCCAGATTTAATCTAGCAAAATGGCAGGCCATAGGCGTACTAGACAGTCATAATGTCAGAGTAGCTGCACATGATTTCAACAGTGACTCGGTCATGGATGCTATTGTGTTCAGTCAACCTGGTCGTGTACAGGCTGGCACCAGCACCAACTACAGTGAAATACAATTTCTAAAAAACAACGGCTCTGGGTCATTTACTGATGTAACTGACTCAACCCTGGTTGGATACGACACCAACACTCGTACAACATATCAACCCAAGTTCCTAGACCTCAACGGTGACGGCCTAACCGATATCTTGGTATCAGGTGGCGATAATTCGGGCACCAGCAGTCAGTTTTTATTGCAGTCTACTGATGGCAAGTATGTGGCTACTTATGCAAAGGTATTGAGTGATTATCTTGCGCAGGTAAAAAGCATGGCTGGTGGCGATGCAAACGATCATACTGTGAATGTGGTCAAGGGCCCCGACGGCAAGATGTACTTGGTTTCGGCCGTGAGTTATATGAATGGGTCGGATCGACAGTTGGCTGTGTATATCAGCGCCCTAGGTAGCCAAAGTGTAACCACAGCACAAACAGCCGTGAATTTGATGTTGCAAAAATGGCCCTACATGACCGCAGCCGCAGCCAACGATGCATTGGCCCGTACTGTAGCTTCATACATAAACGGTGTGGGCATCATTGACGAAGACGCCATATTTAAACCCATTGGTGATTTGAGTTTGTCTACTGTGGGTGGGTACAAGGCTATAAATGGATTCATAGCCGGCGTTAATCTTGGTGACGGATCGGTGGTGGCCATGGACATGGCAGGCCGTAGTTACAACCTAAACTTGACTCCAATGGCCATAAACAGAATGAATGCATTTGGTTACAACACAGAACACAACGATCAATACGAGTTGACTAGTCATGCGGAATATTTGGTCAATGGTGGACTTGCCACAGTAAATGGTATGCGTATCGGCAGTGATTATTCTGCACAAGATAGTGCCCGATTAAATTTGCTGAATAAGACTACGCAATATTCAATAGGCGTACCTAAGTATTTTAGCTATGGTAAGTGGAGTTTAGGCGTCCAATACACCAGCCTTAATGTTAATCCATGGATAGCATTTTCAGGAGCTTGGGGTAGCATTAATAACTCTGGAATCTTGGATAATGTAGTTAGTTATCGAGATGGCGGATTTAGTATGCAGGCTAGTTTGATGAATGTCACTACCAATATCACTCCTGGACTGATTACCAAAGTTAACAACATAACTGGTGTGTGGGCTGAATCAGGATATCGATATACCAACGTGGATGCCTTTGGTGATTTTGGTTTATTTGCTGGCGTCAAGCCAGTCGTATTGAGTGGTGACGTAGAGGCAAGAATGCCAACTAGTGTTGATAGCAATGGCAACGTCACATACACCAATAAAAAATTAGCGATACAAAATCAAGTTACTCCGTATCTTAGGGCGCTTTTCACTGCTAAGATTAATAAACAAACTATGTATAGATTTAGTGCTATGGCCACCCAACAAGGCCAGTACCGACTAATGAATGAAATTAGGTTAACTTTTTAATCGTGATGTCGTCAAAAAAATAAGTCTCAGGTCGTCCAAATCTCAATCTGAAAGTAAGCTCGTAAACGTCCCATAACTAGACGCTCGACTTGCAAAACATTAAATATTTATTTCCTGAAAATAAAAACCTAGGTTCACCCAAAACAATTAGATTGTTGCAGGGTGAGCTAACCTTATTCAAGCGATCTAAAAGCCACCAATGGCAATGCCGCTTCAAATTACCCAATGGTCAATGGCATGCCGCTTCTACTGCTACAGAAGATCTTGATACGGCACAAACCCAAGCTGTAGCCATTTACGAGACAGTCAAAATCAAGATTGGCGCAGGGCTGGCAGTCTCAACCAAGACCTTCAAGCAGGTAGCTTTAGATGAAATTGCCAATATGGCACAAGCTGCAGATAACAAAACAGGAAAACGAACTTACAGGGATTACACCTTTGCCATAAACAAATACCTTGTTCCGTTCTTTGGACAATATGAGATCAGTCAAATTACTAATGAATTACTGGGGGATTTTGAATCATGGAGAATTACCGAAATGGGGAGAATACCCATGGCGAGCACTAAACGTAATCACGCCAGTGCCTATATCCGTGTAATTAATCTAGCGAGAGATCGTGGATATATTGCGGTTAACAAAGCTGTTCCTTTGCTAGATAGCAAGGGAAAGAAAAGTCAGCCAAGACCTGCCTTTAGCCCAGAAGAGATTAGGGAGTTATTGAATTACACAGAGACTTGGCAAAAGAGTAGCTATACAGATAGAACTGCGCTTATGAGAACCTTGTGTAGTTACTACATAGAGTTCCTTGTTAATACAGGCGTTCGTCATGGAACAGAAGCTTTGCCCTTGAGGTGGAAGCATTTGCAATGGCATTGGATTGGCAATAAAAAATACTTAAGGATTTGGGTATCAGGCAAGACTGGACCTAGATACTTGATTGCCAAGACTGCTGTGGTTAAGGTTTTAGAGCAAGTGATGAAGTGGCAGAAGCTGCCTTACTCGGGATTGAATGCCATTATTGAAGCCAAGGTTGATCGGTTGATATTTCGATTGCCAACAGGCGAGCAAATTAGCAATATGGAAAATATCTTTCGTAACTTAATGGTTCGTAGCAATATGCGACGAGATGGTGGTGGTCAGAATAGAACCTTGTATAGCCTACGGCATACCTATGCCACATTTGCCTTAGCAAGAGGGGTTGATATCCACACTCTCGCTAGGCAAATGGGCACATGGTTTGGCATCCCGCAAGGAAAAATATAGAGATATATAAAAATGTTATTTTCTTCATGATTTGTCAACACCAAGTAAAAATTCAGGCAAAAATATCCCTTTTAGTTTTTAAGTGCATTACCTAGCGCAGCTTTACAGTTATTTGCGATCTTAAAAACCAAAGCCTGTTGATTGTTTTTTGTTAAAACCTCTGCACCCGATTGGCCATCTCGCATGGCTCCATCAAGCATCATTCTCTCAAGCGTATCAACAGGCGGAAATCTGCTACTTCCAAATGAGTAGAAAGCGCTCTCTTGTTGAGCTAAAACCATAGATAGATTTTGTTGCGATATAGAATTTGCTGCATATTGAGCGCCTTTCATTACCCCAATGCAGGATGAAACCCTTCTTGCGGCTGAAGATTGATCAATTAATCTGGTATTAAAGTCATCGACAAGCCCAAATATTTGCCTATCTTGGGCTTGTCGCATCTTGGAGGCTTGCTCAGCAGCGGCAACCTGTTCTCGGGTTAATGGTTTCGGCGGTATTGGTGCGGCTAAGGTGCCTGGCTTACATTGACCGATTCTATAGTCGTTATATTCAAGAGTTTGCTTACTATCTAATCTTGTAATAAATGGAAATTGTGCCGCAGAAGAATAATTTTCTGGAACATAAATTGAGTAAGTTTCATGTGCTTTTGTAAACGAAAATTTTAAGTAGTTTGGGAAGCTTTTGCTCAAGGGAAGCGTTAGGTTTACTAGTCCAACCTTATCGTAAGTCATCGATGTTTTTGTAAGTTTTTTAGAATATTCGGTTGTTTCTACGCGATCTAAACCTTTAAAAATTACGCCAATGTCTTCTGCCTCAATTCCAACAGTACCAGTTCTCCAGGCAGGTGCTGACCCAGGGGGATATACATCAATTACACCATCAAGCCTAGACAGAAACTCTTCTTTATGACAAATGAAAGACGAATTATTTGATGTTTGTTGTTGTGTGTTTTGATTTTGTTTAAGGACGGCACCGGCATCTTGCTTAGTTTGTTCGCATGCTGCTTTGGCATATAAAGCGCCAACAGTATTGGGGGATATTTGTTGTACCTTATTTAACCAGTTGGATTCATTTGGAGTCCCAGTCCCTTTTAAATCTAAATCCTTGTAGAAGGTACCTGAGAGGTATATAAATTCATTAGTAGAGCAATTAACTTGAAATTTTTGTAGATATGATGAAGGCGCATATTCTCCCTCAAACACATTTCTTTTCACCAATAATGACTTTGCATTATTTGGGCCCGAGATGCTGCTTGGATCAAAAGAATGTTCAACTCCAGGCGATTTTCCAAGAGGCTTCCATTCAATTGCCGCTGCAATTAAAGGGCTTCCAGCCACCATTAAAAGAAGTAGAAGCTTAAATATATTTTTCATGAATGTGAGTTTTCTGCGGCAATTTGATATCAGCCCACTTTAGATCGCTT
>Ga0114968_10002968_pt1 | contig 12820 bp, 10 predicted proteins | sample M_130807_EF_Meta_FD_87020 | JGI IMG/M metagenome (GOLD analysis project Ga0114968, IMG submission 87020) | Freshwater microbial communities from Lake Montjoie, Canada to study carbon cycling - M_130807_EF_MetaG | ecosystem: Environmental > Aquatic > Freshwater > Lake | place: Lake Montjoie... | reverse complement strand
CATCGTATTCTACTTCGTATTTTTTCAAAAAAGCCTTGTATTCATTTTGAAATGTTTTTTTACTATGATGCTCTTTTTGATTTGCAATATAATTTATTACTATTTCTACTTCTGAAGGATTAACTTAAAAAGCTCCATAACCATCTTGCCAATAGAAATTTGTGTATGCTTCACCTTTTGTTTTTATCCATTTAGAAGAATGTGATTTCAGTTCCTCAAGTAATTTTACTAATGTTATTTTTTTGGAAAGCAAACAAAGGATATGAATATGATCGGTAAAACCACCTACTTTGATTACTTGACATCCTAACTTATTACAGATACCACCTAAATAACTATAAAGTTCGCTTTCTACTGATTGTTGTATTAAAGGTTGTCTGTATTTCGTGCTAAACACGATGTGGATATAATTTTTTACTAGTGACTGTCCCATGCTAATATTTCGCCCTTTCAGGGCTTTGTTAATGTTGGTTAATTTCTATTCCCAATGGACTTTGTCCATCGTTAATAGATGACACCCTTACAGGGTTTTAATGCTAATGTTGGTTAATTTCTATTCCCGATGGACTTTGTCCATCGTTAACAGATGAAACCCATTCAGGGTTTTAATGCTAATAAATAAAAATAGTATCAAACAATAATTCTATTCATTACTAAATTAATGAAAAAATCGTTTTATAGGCTCCAGCACCTCAAAATAAAAGAATTCCGAGCTGTTTAGCGCCCTAAATAAATCAGCAAAACAGAAATATCACTTGGTGAAACCCCAGAAATACGCGAAGCTTGTCCAATAGTCGCTGGCTGAATGCTAGAAAGTTTTTCAATGGCTTCGGTGCTTAAGCTTTTCATTTGCTGAAAAATAATATCATTTGGAATAAGAACATCCTCAAGGCGCTTCATTTTCAAGACCATTTCTTCCTCTCTGTGAATATAGCCCTCGTATTTTAACTGTATTTCGGCCTGAGCTACAATGTCCGGGTGGATCTTTGTTTGTTCTTCTGCTTTTTGCTGTGCTTCTGGAGAAAGAGGCAGTAAATCTTCCAGTCCAATTAAGGGGCGCGACAAAATTGTTGTTAGCTTAACTTGTTGATTTACAGTTGCTGAGCCTCTTTCTACAAGTAAAGGGTTTATAATTTCTGGTTTAATCCCAATAGCACGGAGGTCTTTTTTAAAACTTTCAGTCCCCTTAATTTTGGCTTCCACAAGATTCACCTGCGCTTCATCAGCCAGTCCAATTTTTAAACCAAGATGAGATAAGCGAATATCCGCATTGTCTTGGCGCAATAAAATTCTATATTCTGCTCTACTTGTAAACATCCGATAAGGCTCTTTCGTTCCTTTCGTGATTAAATCGTCAATCAAAACACCAATATAGGCATCGCTTCTACTTAAAATAAAGGGGTCTTGCTCGGTGTTTTTAAGGTGCGCATTAATTCCTGCCATCAATCCCTGACAAGCCGCCTCTTCATAGCCAGTTGTGCCGTTTATTTGTCCTGCAAAATAGAGGTTTTCCACCTTTTTTGTTTCCAATGTGTGTTTTAGTTGTGTTGGCGGAAAAAAATCATATTCAATCGCATAGCCAGGCCGAAACATTTTTACCTCTTCAAAGCCGGGAATACTTTTCATTGCACTTAGCTGCACCTCTTCAGGCAGGGAAGTACTAAAGCCGTTTACATAGATTTCAACTGTATTCCAGCCCTCCGGTTCCACAAATATCTGATGGCGATCTTTATCTGCAAAGCGATTAATCTTGTCCTCAATACTCGGGCAATAGCGCGGCCCAGAGCTTTTAATAGCACCATTAAACATTGGAGAGCGATCAAAGCCCGTTCTTAGAAGGTCGTGAGTTTCTTGATTCGTATACGTAATATGGCAGGCGCGCTGTTCTTTTAGTGCGCTTGTGTTGCCATAACTAAACTTTGAGGGGTTTTCATCACCCAATTGAATCTCCATTTTAGTGTAATCTAAGGATCTGCCATCAACACGAGGAGGCGTTCCAGTTTTCATTCTTCCACTCTCAAAACCAAACTCCAATAAGTCTTCTGTAATTCCTGTTGAAGCCTTTTCGCCCACTCGTCCTCCTCCAAATTGCTTTTCCCCGAGGTGAATTAATCCATTTAGAAATGTGCCATTTGTCAGCACAATTGATTTTGCATAGATATTCAAACCAAAACCAGTTTTTACACCTATAGCTTTATTATTTTCTATAATAACTCCGTTACACATGTCTTGCCAGAAGTCAACATTCTTGTTTTGTTCTAACAAGTAGCGCCATTCTGCAGCAAAAAGCATTCTATCATTTTGAGTTCTTGGAGACCACATTGCTGGTCCTTTCGAAAGATTTAGCATTCTAAACTGTATTGCGCTTTTATCGCTCACAATTCCCGAACCACCACCAAGCGCATCAATTTCGCGTACAATTTGTCCTTTAGCAACTCCTCCCATTGCTGGATTGCAGCTCATTTGGGCAATCGTGTTCATATTCATTGTAATAAGCAAAACACTGCTACCCATCTTTGCAGCGGCATTTGCGGCCTCACAACCAGCGTGCCCGGCACCAACAACAATTACATCGTATTTATCTAACATATTTTTTGTTTCACGTGAAACAAAAAGAAAAAGATGGATTTATGTTTCACGTGAAACATATTTCTCCAAACACTCATTTTCTTTTGATCTCATTAACTGTATTTCTTCTTTTGTTTTATCGTTGTAGCCACATAAATGCAGGATACCATGAAAAACAACACGCTTAAGTTCTGTTTGTTTATCTACACTGTATTTAACTGCATTACTTTGAACGGTATCCCACGAGATTAATAGCTCACCAGAGATGGTATTATTTGTGCAATAATCAAAGGTTAGGATATCTGTATAATAATCATGGTTTAAGTGTTCCTTGTTCATCTTGAGCATGTGCTCATCAGTGCAAAAAAGCAGGGTGACATCTCCAAGTTCTTTATTTTCTGAATGAATCAAATCGCTAATAGCAGAAACAAAAAATTCCGAATCAAAGCCCGGAATTTCACACTCTAAAAATTCAAAATCAATCATTTATTAAAATAGACAGTAACATTATTTCCTTTCTCGTTAAACTCAACCTCATCAGCCAAATTCTTCATTAAGAAAATTCCGCGGCCATTTTCCTTTAAAATATTTTCTGGAGCGGTGGGGTCAGGAAGATTTAAGTAGTCAAAACCAAGGCCCTCGTCTGTAATACTAAAACAAAAAGAGTGCGTGGTATCACCAACAGCAACCTCAACAATTAAAGCCGAAATGCTTCCATTTCCGTGCTCAATTGCATTGTTTACAGCTTCAGTTACAGCAATTAAAACGTTGCCATAATTATCTTCATCCACATTTAGTTTAGTGCAAACGGCATCTACTAATTTTTCAACATCTTTTAAAGAGCTGTGATCACTGGGGATTCTAATTCTTTCTATTATTGTAAAGTCCTCTTTCATAATAAGTTACAAACAAATTATAACTCAAATCTTATTGAAATATTGACTTGCTTTCTCCTTATAATACCTACGATAGGCCGGATCGATTGAGCGCAACAATTCAAGTTGATTCAGTTTTTGATTCTTATACTCATCAACGCGTATTTTGTTACCAGAATTATCATCTTTTCCTGATTTTGATTCTCTTTTTTCTTCAAACCCTCTTTCAATCAACGCTTCTTCGCTTTCCAAGAGTCGCGTTAGAATATCTTTTTGACGATTAATTGTTTCATTATCAATTTTTTTATTTACAAGGTTTCGTTCTTGCTCTTCGAGCTCTTTTAAAAGGGGGTTCAATTGGTTTCCGGTTCCTTTGCCGTCTTGGTTTAGTTTATTCCTTAATTCTTCTATCCGCTGTCTAATTGCTGTTTGTTCCGCAGCCATTTTAGCGATTTCCTTGTTTCCAAGACCCATTCCACCTTCTCCGCCTTGTCCTGGCTTCTTGCGTAAGCCCTCACCTGGTTTTTCTCCCGGTTTTTTTCCACCTTCCTTCATGCCCTTTTGCATTTGCTCCAGTTGTTTTTTAAGCATTTCTTTCATGTCACCTGGAGAAGGGGAAGATCCCGGTTTTGGTCTCCCTTTTCCTGGGTTGTCGCAAGAGCCTGCTGGCTGATCCGCTTTCATTTCAGATTGCATGCTTTCAAGGGCCTCATTCAGCAGCAAAGCCAAATTATTATAAGAAGTCATTGTTAATTGCTGATGTTGATTTAGCTCGCGCTTGTTACGATCGTCGATATTTTCTATTGCTAGAGAATGATTACTAAAAATTGCCTGAAGTTCTTTATCAATAAAAGTTGCGATTTTAGGTTGCCGTTTAGCCAGGGCCATAAGACTATCTTTCACAAGCTTAGTGTCATCAATAATCCTTCTTTGTCTACGTCCGTATTGCAAATAAGCGGGATCACCGGTTTTAACTCTTGAAAAACTTTCCATCAATTTTTCTTGGTCGAAACTCAAGGTCATTAAATTTTCTAAAATAGCGCGAAGTGCGTCAACGTCTTCTTCTTCCTGTTTTTTATTTGCCGCTTTTTGCTTTTGGTCAAGCTGTTCTGCTAATTCTTTCATTTCATCCGCCGCCGACTTTTGTTTTTCTCCTGCTTTTTTGTCTTGGCCTTCATCTAAAGACTCTTTAGATTCAGTTAAATCATCACTTATTTGTTGTTCTGACAATTCAGGAGCACCAAGATCCATTGGTTTCTCTAGTTTACTGTTTAACTCTTTAAGTTTTTTTAAGTCCTCTTTTATTTTATCAAACTTCTTATTTATGTCCCCTTGTTTTTTGAGTGCGCTTTCCTTACTTTCTTTTTTATCTTCAATGTCTTTTTTTAATTCTTCTTGTTCTTTTGCAAGCGCTTGAAGTTCTTTTTCAATATCGTCTATTTTCTCATTCACCTGAAGTTTTTTAAGCATTTCTAGGCTCCTGTCTAGTTGTTTCTTCATGTCTTCTGAAGATTGTTTTAGCTCGTTTATTTTGTCTTTAATGTCTTCTTTTTTGTTGAGTTCCATTAATTTTTCAAGCTCTTCTAGGAGTTTTTTTAATTCGTCGTCCATTAACTCCTCCAAAAGCTTATCTATCATTTCTTGTTTTTCAAGGATTTCTTTGTCTGTTTCAGACAATTGATTTTTTTCTTCAACGCTTTGTTTCATTTCATCTTTCGCTTTCTGTAAAGACTCAATTATATTTTTTTGGTCCTCTTTAAGTTGGTTAAGCTTATCCATTTTATTCCACTCGTTTGACTTAGAATTAAGCACTTCTTTTTTAAGTGTTTCAATGTTTTTTTGAAAATCTGCAGCCTTTTCCAAAAGTTTATTTAAATCATCTTTTGTTTTTTCTTGATCTTCCATTCGTTGATCGTTTAATTCTTCTAAGCTCGGAAACTTATAGATTTGAGTTGGTGTTCTACTAGACTTACTTCCATTTACACCATCATTATCATAAACAATAAAATAATATTCTATTCTGTCATTTAATTTGAATTTTTGTCTTCTAAAATCAATCGCTAGGTCAAAAGGAAGTTGGTTTCCAGAAACAGGACGGACAGATAATTGTGTTGTTTTTTTTCTCCCGTCTTCGTTAACTAAGGTATACACAAAAAACAAATTTTTCAAACCATAATCATCAGAAACCTCTCCATTAAAATAAGATATACCATCCGAAACAGAATCTTTTCGTTCATTTACCTTTATCGTTGGAAATGCATCTTTTATTGCAATTATAGTATGTCTAGATGAATCTACTTTTTGTCTAAAAGAGTTACTTAGTTTAAACTTTAAAAAAACATTTCCCATTATTTTTTTTGAGAAACTAAACCCAGGCGAATTATACGTTGTTTTTTGATTATTCCAAAGTACCTGCGTGTTTTTAGTGTTTTTAGTAAGAACAGACCAAGTAATTATTGTTCCTTCAGGAACGGTTAGGTCTGTAACATTATTAACTACTTCATTTAGCTTTCCAAGATATTTGGGATAAGATAGTGTTGCTTGGAGTTTACCTAGAATAGATTTTCCTGTAATATTTAGTGAAAATTTACTGCTTATAAAATCGTTTGCTTTAAAGAAAAAAGTTTTATTGTTTTTTGGTTTTTTTATCAACGATTGGTAAGAATTTCGAGCTGTTTTTTTCATTAAAAAAGTACCATTTTCACACACTAAATAAACTGTTTCTGGTAAAACACGACCTTTCAGTATTAAGAGAATTTCAGCGTCTTCGCCCTCCTCAATATTTAATTTATCTTTATTTACTATAAATTGAAAAGGAGCTAACTCTTTGTATTCTTCTGAATAATTAATCACTCGCTTAGATCCTTGAATTATTAGAGAAGGAATAAAAATTGCAATAAGGACAAACACTAAAAACAGGGGTATAATATATTTTAAATATTTTTTATTTTCCGTGTAATTAACTGCAGAAGTAAAATTTATAAAATTTAGATTTTGCTCGCGTTGAGAAACAATAGCACACAATAATTCTAAATTTCCTTCATTTTTTTCTAGCTCATTATTTAATTGTAAAGTATTTTTTAAACGATCAGATATTTCTGGGAAAAATTTACCTATAATTTCTGCTGCTTGGAAATGATTTATTTTTCTTCCAAATGAGTAAATACGAGCTAAAGGAATAAAAAAGTATTTTAGTAAAACAATGACGTTTAATAAAATAAAACTTGCTAAAAGTATTCCACGGGTTATGGATCCAAATCTACCGACAAACTCAATACTTGTCGTTAATAAAAAAGAAAACAATAAAATAATTCCAAAAAGTAAGGATCCTTTTATTAATTCATTTTTGTAATACTTTCTGATAAAAGCATCAATTTGACTTAATAAAGTTCCGTAAGAATTTTCCATTTTTTTATTACTACAAAAGTATAACAGATATTAAGTTTAAAAAACTATTTATTACCTTTTATTTTTTTTTAGAAAGATAGCTTTATTTTTTTAAAAAGAAAAAGAAAGAAAGGCCTTTTATTAATTAATAATAGTTTTTTTTAAATTTAAATTCTTAAAATATTTATTATTATTATTAATGGTGTTCATAAGTTTATAACTCTAAATAAAAAACTTGTTTTTCTATAAAATACTTTTTTGGGAGAGTTTATCAACATTAAAATAATATTTAAAAACATGATTTAAAGGTAATTAACAAAACAAAGAACATTATTAACAACAAACCTTGTTTATAATTAAAAGCAATTGTTAATAGTAAAACAGTTCAAATCCTGTTCTTATTGTGTGTTTAAAAATCTATAAGTTTTTAGGTTGTATATAAATTAAGTTTTTGATTGTTATATTATTTAAGAAGTCCAAGAAAAACATATTAATAGATATACACAGAAGTTAACAATTTAAGCTAAAAAAAAGTGAATAAGTAAAATCACAAACAATTAAAAAACAAATAGTTACAAAATATTTTTTATTGAGTGTTAATAAGATGTAATTTCTTTTCATCACAATGCTTAACTTTAAGCACCTAAAAAAACCAAGATGATATTATTTGGCTGTGACCACGCAGGATTTCAACTAAAAGAAGTTTTATTGGCGCATTTAGCATCAAAAAACATAGCCACTCAAGACTTCGGTTGTTATTCAGAAGAAAGCATTGACTACCCAGACTTCGCGCATCCGGTAGCCATTGCGGTAACAAAGAACCCTGAAGCGCTTGGAGTTTTAATCTGCGGCTCTGGAAATGGGATTAACATGACAGCCAACAAGCATTCGGGAATTCGAAGCGCCCTTTGTTGGAAAAAAGAAATTGCTGTTTTGGCGCGCCAACACAACAACGCTAATATCTTGGCTTTACCAGCACGATTTTTAACAAATGAAGAAGGTATAGAAATACTCACTGCTTTTTTAGAAACTCCTTTTGAGGGCGGAAGACACCAAAATCGGATAGATAAAATTCCTCAATAAAGTTATAAGTACTTTTTTAATCTATTTTTATTTTTAATGTTCCCGTAACCTCTGAGCGTAAAAGCATATTTTCTTTGTCTAAATAAATTTCTTGAAGGCTTATTTGATTCACTGAGCCACTCATTTTCACACCTTTTGTAATTTCTGTATTAATTGCCGAAACGATATTTGATTTCGATTCATTGAGAAGATCTTTTAATTCAAAAACAGTGTTCTTTTCTAACTCTTCCAATATCTTTTTGTTAAACATCCATTTTGCGGTCTTTAGAAGCACGCTTTTTGTTTCTAAATCAAAATCCAGGTCTTTCATGCTAATTTTTTGTGTAATTATATCTAATACGGGTATTCCAGTTAAGTAAATCGTTCCTTTTTTCGAGCCATCAAAATCCATTTTAAAAACGAGTTTTTGATCTTGCGCACCACTTATTTTAATTCCTGTTACAAAGATTTTCTTTCTTTTAAAATCAAATTCTTGCCCCACAAATTCCTTCCCTACAAATGCAGAAAGCGAATCGTAAGAAGCGCGAATGTCGAGGTTTAAATTAAAACCACTTTTCCCACTAAACTTTTCTAATGCTGGTAAAGCAGTAATTTTCTCTTTTTGTTCTTCAGTAGAAACAAAGGGGTAAACAGCAAGGTGCAGGTCCAAAAATACTTTGTTGTTTTTAAATTCTAACTCACTCATTCCTATTGATTTTGGTTGCATGTATAAAAATCCATAAGTTGATATAGGGAGGCCTTTTTGTAATTCAGACCAGACATCTTTCAGGGAGCTTTTTACATCAAGCGCTTCAATCTGTTTATCAATATCATCTTCAAGGGCAACTAATTGTTTTGTAACCTGTTTTTCTACTTCAGGTGTTACGTCGTATTTAAAAAGGGTTATCTTACATGGATCAATAATATTGAATTTTTTTAATTCTGTTGTTGACTTAAACTTATAATTTTCTCCGAGGGAGATGTTTGTAGTATAAGCCACTTTAACGCGGCGCATAGCTTCATTTCCACTACCGCAACTTACATAAACTCTTGGAATGGTGCAGCTTCCGTTTTTATCCCAAAGTTCGTGGCACTTGGGGCAATAATTTAATTTTAATTCAAATTTCCCATCTACTTCATAATAGATACTAGAATTTTTAAACTTAAAATCAATAGGTTCTCTTATAAAAATATAAGAAAGGCTTACTCCCTCACATTGGTAGATACTGTCTATAAATTTTTTTGGCAGCGCCTGTTCTGTCATTTTTAAATAACTTTTCATTTCGATTTCAACTGGGATATTTAAAGAAGATGCTGCTTGTTTTATAGGAGGCGGAGCAATTGTTGAATGAACCGGCGCAAGAACGCTAATTGTTTTACAAGAAACCAAGTTTAGCGCTATAAAAAGAAAAAAAATAAGCCTCATTTAAAATTTAATTCATTTTTGATTTCAATCCAGCGTCAAGCGCATCTAAAAACTCTTCCGTATAAACGTAATGTTCTCCATGACTTACCTTGTTACCATGAATACAAACCGCTAGATCTTTTGTCATTATTCCAGATTCTACTGTTTCAACACACACCTTTTCTAAGCCCAAGCAAAAATCAATTAATTGTTGATTACCATCTAATTTTCCTCGAAAAGCTAGGCCTCTTGTCCAGGCATAAATTGAAGCAATAGGATTAGTAGAAGTTTTCTTTCCGGCTTGGTGATCTCGGAAATGGCGCGTTACGGTTCCATGCGCAGCCTCAGCTTCCATTATTTCTCCATCGGGTGTAATTAAAACGGATGTCATCAAACCCAATGAACCAAAACCTTGGGCAACAGTATCCGATTGAACATCTCCATCGTAATTTTTACAAGCCCAAACAAAGTTTCCGTTCCACTTTAAGGCCGAAGCCACCATGTCGTCTATTAGGCGGTGTTCATAAACAATTCCGTTCGACTCATATTTATCTTTAAATTCTGCTTGGTATATTTCTTCAAAAATATCTTTAAAGCGGCCGTCGTATTTTTTCAAGATTGTATTTTTTGTTGAAAGATAAAGGGGCCATTTTTTTGTAAGTGCCATGTTAAAGCAGCTATACGCAAAGCCTCTAATAGATTCATCTGTGTTATACATCGCCATGCCAACACCATCGCCTTGAAAATTGTAGACATCAAATGATTGAATTTCGCCCCCATTTTCTGGAGTGAAAGTCATTGTTAATTTTCCTTTTCCTTTAAAAACAGCATCTGTAGCGCGGTATTGATCTCCAAATGCATGTCGACCAACAATAATGGGCGCCGTCCAATTTGTTACTAATCGCGGCACATTTTTCATAACTATTGGCTCGCGAAAAACGGTGCCATCTAAAATATTCCGAATAGTTCCATTTGGTGATTTCCACATAGATTTTAATTGGAATTCTTTCACGCGATCTTCATCAGGCGTTATTGTTGCACATTTAATTCCAACCTTGTATTTTTTTATTGCTTCTGCAGCATCTATTGTAATTTGATCGCTTGTTTCATCTCGTTTTTCAATACCTAAATCATAATAGCGAATATCTAAATCTAAATAGGGGAGAATTAACTTTTCTTTGATAAACTTCCAAATGATACGGGTCATTTCATCTCCATCCAATTCTACAACAGGATTCGCAACTTTAATTTTTAACATGGATTTTTAATTTTAGTAACAAAAATAGGGATTATTTAGGAGTTTTTTAGAACACAACTTTAGATAAGCCTGTTTTTAAAAATGATTAACCCTTATTTTTTGATAGAACAGCCCTTTTTTAAAAAACTTTTTTCATTTAGAATAAATATCGGACATTATTTCCATCACCCTAAAGCCAAACTAAACAAAAAAAGTATATTTGCACTTTTTTAAAATGAAAAAGATTTCAAAAATCGTATTTATTTCTTTAATACTTTTTATAAGTATAAGTCAGATTTATGCTCATAATGAAATTAAATTAACTCAAAAAAGGGATTTAAATCTCACAAAAGCGGACGTAAAATTTTCGGACACAAGCCCAATAAAAGAAGATATAGAAAGGTGCTTGTTTAGTTTTCAAGTTTTTCGGGGTGCAGAGTTTAAAATTTCCACAAATCATTTCTTTGATACAGCTTTTACAATTAATTTCTTTAAAAAAGATTTTAAGCTACAACAAAAAATTACCCCCATTTTTTTAAGGAGAATTCAATCTAAAAGATATCTCCACTACTGTGTTTTCAGAATTTAGATAGGCTCTAACAACCGTTTTAGCGTATTAACATAAATTTTAGAAAATGAATTTTTTTAGTAAAAGTCAACTATTGACTTATTTCCATATAATCTTTTTTATTGAATTAGTAGTAGCAAATGACACTGATTCCACACGTTTTTTTTCAAATAAAGATTCTTTAAACAAAAAAAACAAGTATTTAAACATACGTTTTTATTCGGATGTTAATTATGCTTTTGATTTAAACCGGGAAAATGATAATGAAAGACCTTTTGGTTCCAACCCATTGCATGTTAATCAATTTGATATTGGGTATGCATTTATTGAGGGCTCATTTCATACAGATCGATTTAGGTCAACCTTTGCGCTTAATCATGGCGGTGTTGTAGACAAAATGTATGAAAACGAACCAATGTTATTAAAGAGAATCCGCGAATTGAGTTCTGAACTTGAAATCACCAAAAACCTTGGTCTCGAATTTGGAATTATGCCCGCCTATTATGGCTATGAAGGATTTATTAATAAAGACAACTGGTTTCTTTCTAGAGCCGTCATGACGGATTTTGCTCCGGATTTTGATATGGGAGCGAGATTGAATTATAAACACAATAATTGGCGCTTCAAGTTTCAGGTTGCTAATGGCTGGCAGACATTACGTGAAACAAATCACAATAAAACCATTGGCACCTTGGTTAGATATGAAACCGAAAAACTGGTAGTTAATTGGGGAACTATGACAACCAATGAATCCAAGATTGAGAGTCTTAATTTGAGACGCTATTACAGTAATTTCTTCACACAATTTAAATTATCAGAAAAAAATAGTGTTGCTTTTCTTTGGGATATTGGTTGTCAGAGAGATTCTGTTGCAGTTCAAACATTTAATTTGTGGACTTCAGGATCAGTATATTATCGCCATAAATTGAATGATACGTGGACTTTCGCCACGCGTATAGAAAGCTTTTATGACCCTCACCAAATTATTCCAGAAGTAATGACCAAGACCTTACAGGGATTTCAATTCATAGGGAGCTCTCTAGGAATCGATTATCACGTAAACGAAAATTCCGTATTGCGTTTTGAATGTAGATATGCATATTCAAAAGATGCAATTTACCCTTATAAAGATGACTCGAAAAAGCACGATGATTTATTATTTATGCTTTCAGGTCAATTTGATATTCAAGTAAAAAAATTGCGGTTGTTCAATTAAAACTTTAGTTGCACAGCAATAAATCCAAGGGGCAATAAGCTTGTTTGTTGCCCCTCTTTTATAAAACCTCCTGTTTTAGAATTATCTAAAAGCAATCGTGATTCAAGTCTTAAAGATAAGAAGTCAGTTACTTTTGCATGAAGCCCCAAACTTAAGACACTACAATTAAAACCATGATTGGAGCCCAGTCTAATTTGAATATTATTCGGATCCAAAAATTGTTCAACTCTAGCATTTACTAATAGTTTTTTTATTAATTGAAATTCTCCAGCAAAATGAACTTGCCCCCAAAATTTTGCTTGTCCAGAAATAAGTTGCATTCCAGTGTATCCACAAGTGAAGAGTTTGAATTTATTTGTTGTATAAATCCAACTTATTTCTGTAAAAAAGCGATACCCAAAATTAGGCTGGGCGTCATTCTTTTCATTTCCCTGATAGCTTGTCCAGTTAATATAATTCTTCTTTTTTGTATATTCGAGTTGCGTTCCTAAAGAGGGTATTT
>Ga0114968_10002965_pt1 | contig 12833 bp, 10 predicted proteins | sample M_130807_EF_Meta_FD_87020 | JGI IMG/M metagenome (GOLD analysis project Ga0114968, IMG submission 87020) | Freshwater microbial communities from Lake Montjoie, Canada to study carbon cycling - M_130807_EF_MetaG | ecosystem: Environmental > Aquatic > Freshwater > Lake | place: Lake Montjoie... | reverse complement strand
ATTCGGGTTACTACCGCTGTAGCTAATTTGACGAGTAGTAGCGACTTCCTCGGGGACTAAGCGACCCTCCGCATGAGTTTCTTCAGGTAAGCGCTCCTTCTCGATACTGAAATACATCTTGGTCCATTGAGTTCTAGCCAAAGGCCATTCATTCTCAAAACGAAATGCATAAGGCTTCTTGCTACCGCCAGTTCGAATCTCTAATTTAATCGGCGGTTCATCCATAATGCCGTTCTGCATTCCCTTGAGCCAATAGTCAAAGAATCGCAATTGATCAACTTTGCCCTCATTAGAGTGAAATGGGCGGAAATGATCTCCGGTATGAATGCGTAATTTTTTATGTTTAGAAGCCGCACAAAGATAGGCCTCAGTATTACCACGCAAGTGCAACCCCCATCCACCCCAATTTCCTACGGTATAGACGGGCACCTTAATTTGATCCCAGCGCGCACTACACATACGCCACCACTCTGAATCTAAATCATGACTCAAGTATTGCCACAGCATGTCTGGAGAGAAAGAATCTGGATTATATTTTCTAGTACGCCCCAGCAAATGGCGCGCCATATGCTGATTAATCCAGTTGCCCAAAAATCCCATTGAAAAAATTCCGCCATGATAGGCTTGGTCACGGTATTGATCTGCACGACCCTCCCACGGAATAATGGCTTTAAGTGAAGGAGGATTCAGATTGGCCAAGCGCCATTGACAAGCTGCATGATAAGAGATTCCTAATGTGCCCAAATTACCTGAGCACCATTCTTGCTTTGCTAACCACTCAATGCAATCATAGAAATCTACACTCTCTTGGTAGGAGCTAGGCTCACATCGACCTGGAGACTTACCAGATCCTCGAGAATCTATACGGACACAAGCATAACCACGCGGCACCCACCACATCGGATTAGCCGCCTCCCAGTTCATATAGGGATTGGCTTCTTCTTCTAAATCTTCAGGCGGAATCCACAGCTTGTCTTTGTTGTATACCGTGATATTGGCAATAGCCGGAAATTTTTCTGTTACTGAGTCAGGACGAAAAATATCTGCATACAAAAAGCCACCATCGCGCAAAGGGATTTTGACATCCTTCTCAACAATCATGCCATGATCTTTAGGCTGCGACATCACAGATGTAGTTGCACTCATATTGCCTCCTAGGCTTTTCTTTTTTATTGGTGATCTGTTATTTAAATCAATAGAGCGCTGCTACCAAATGAACTCTACTTTGGATTTTTAATAAGTCTATCCTCAAACCAATTCCACATATCAGCTACAACTAAAGTGAGATAGTCGCGTTGGCAATGTTGTGAGCCACCTTCTTCTGCGGTATAGACTCTGAGAGTTTTATCCTTTGAACCACAGGCATCGTATTGTTTTTGAGCATCACTTAACGGAATTTGCTCATCTTCAGCACCATGCACTAGCAGGAATGGACATTCCATTTTTTGCATTACGCCATCAAGTTTGAATGGCTTTAAAGTTTCAAGTGCTTGATCTAGAGTATCAACTCCAAGAATCCAATTAATGTGATGTCCCGGAACAGATAAAGATAGCTTAAACTGAGCATCAATACGCTTCTTCCATGTCTCGTGATAATCCCACTGTGCACCCCATGCAATACAAGCAGCCCAGCGATGATCCATCGCAGCACAACGTGGTGCGTAGTAGCCACCTAGACTAATAGCCACAATACCAATTCTCTTTGGATCAACATCTTTACGAGTTTCTAAATAATCTAGACAAGCACTGCCAGCAACCTCGTAGTCATAACGCAAATAATGATTGCGGAAACGAATAGCTTCACCTGTTCCAGGGCCATCCATAATGAGCACTGAGAATCCACGCTTAATTAAATCTGGAATACCACGCATGAATTGGATTTCTTTTGTGACATCTAGGCCATCAAAGTAAACCACGCAAGGAGATCTTTCTGCGATCTTCTTTTGTGGGTGCACAAAGTAACCAGGCAAACTTCCATCAGCAAATGGTATCTCTACGATCTCAATTTCGTAATCACTTAACTTGATAAAGTTGTGAAATGCATCAATGCCTCGCTGAAATACATCAAGCGCTTTTTTATCTTTTGGGGTGCGAAAACGTTCCGCCATATGATAGTAATTTGCTGCGCGCTGATATGCGTGTGCCGCTGAATGATTGTTACCTTCTTTGGCCCAGCGATCAGCATATTCACAAACGCCATCTGCCACCTCAGTGCAGGCATTAAACCAAGCCTCATCATCATCTCCTGCTTTACCTTTGAGCTTCGTACCAATCTTATGCAATTCTCCAATTTCTGATCCACCATAAGGAGCAGAGCTGAGCATATTGATAAATGCCGCTGACCAGCGATAGTTATCTGGGAAGTACATAAAGTATGGGGGATCTTTTTTTTCTGCCATGATGCTTTCCTTATGGTTTGATTTTGACTATCAGTAAATCACTGTCTTGAATTCTTTATTTATTCTTTAATGTCGGCGACCTTAGCAACTTTTGCCCACTTTTCAGTCTCAAGCTGAATAAAGTGTGCAAATTCTTCTGGCGTGAAATTGCTTGGCTCAAATCCTTGCGATATGAAAAGCTCTTGATTCTCTTTGGTTGCTAATTGCTTACTCAGAATAGTGTGTAGTTTGGTGATAACAGCGTTAGGCGTAGCCGCCGGTGCAAGCAGACCATTCCAGTTATAACTCTGATACCCTACCAATCCTTGCTCTGCAATCGTAGGTATGTCAGGAGCAAGGGCGCTGCGCTTTTCTGCTGTAATACCAATTGTCTTAATCTTCCCTTGCTTTAATAAGGGGATGCAATTTGCCAGCTGAATTTGGGCTAATTGGATGTGCCCTGCAATTAAATCATTTTGATATTGCGAAGCCCCTTTATAAGGGATGTGATTAATCTTTATCCCCGCCTGCGTAGCAAATAATTCAATCGATAGATGCCCGACAGTTCCTACCCCAGGAGACCCATAGTTGACTTTGCCAGGATTTGCTTTGACATAAGCAACGAATTCTTTAACGTTGTTGGCGGGAATACTCGGATGAATACTGAGACAACTTGCAGTTCGCGCAATCAACATGATTGGAGCAAGATCTTTGCTAGTTTGGTAGGGCATATTAGTTTTCACTGCCGGCGCAACTGTAAGTGGGCCAGGATTGCCCGCAAGCAATGTATAACCATCTGGTGGACTTTTAACTACCACTTCAACACCTGGAACACCGCCGCCGCCAGCTCGGTTCTCCACAATAAAGGGTTGGCCAAGAATAGTGTTCAGCTGCTGCGCAGCCCACCGGGCCTGCACATCAGTTGGGCCACCTGCTACAAAAGGAACAATAATTTTGGTAGGGCGATTTGGATAAGTTTGCGCATAGCACAACGAACTCCAAACATAAAGAGTAATCAGCAAATTGAGCGCTAAGAATCTATTTTTCAAATTCATATTCTTGTCTTATGTTTCATTCATTACTGTTGAGCAATATTAGCTGTTTTGAACAATTGTGTTTGCAGCTCAATATCCTGGGACACAAACTTTGTAAACTCTGCTGGAGTTGATGCAACCGGCACAATACCAAGCTCATCAAATTGTTTTTTCATCTCAGGTTGACTGAGAACCTTTGCTAAAGCTTGCTGCACTTTATTCACAATTGGCTTAGGGGTACCCGCCGGATAAAATAATCCAGACCAACCATAGACTTGATCGACTCCTTTAACGCCACCCTCAGTAAAGGTCGGTACATTCGGAATCGCTGGAGATCGAGCTGTGCCACTAATGGCAATCCCTTTAACAACATTTTCTTTAATTCCATTGGCGGCAGTAGCCGTAGAAATGTATGTCATATCGACCTGATGGGCAACAACCTCATTAAATGCTGGTCCCAACCCCTTGTAAGGCACATGCAAAATAGAAGCCCCGGTTTGCACATTCAGAAGCTCGCCAACCAAATGTGAGGCATTACCGTAACCACCCGAGCCATAAGTGAGCTTTCCGGGATTGGCATGCGCATAGGCAATCAACTCTTTTAGGGAATTTACTGGCAAATCATTATTAATGACGAGCACCATACCGTAACTACGGTATACCTGACTAATAGGTGAAAAATCTTTAATTGGATCAAAAGGTATTTTTTTATAAAGCGCTGCATTAGCAGAAAAGGATCCCGTCATGATTAACATGGTGTATCCATCAGGAGCCGACTTAGCGACATAATCCGCACCAATCAAACCATTTGCACCAGCCTTGTAATCAATAATTACCGGGGTTTTAAGCACATCACTCAGTTTTTGCCCAACTCGACGTGCAACGATATCAATTGGGCCTCCAGCAGAAAATGGAACAATCATCCGAATTGGTCGATCGGGCCATTTTTCCTGTTTATTTTGCGCATGAGTAGTCTGAGTAATCAGTAGCAAACTCAAGATGAGTATCGCTTTTCTATAAGCTGAATATCTAAAAAATGTATGCATTTATCTCATCACTAAGTTTATTGATATGCACATATAGAAATTACTCACTGACAATTTAAGTTTTTTGCGGAATGACTGGAAGTAGCAAATATGACTCCATATCACCACCCGAATAAATTGTATTGACAGCGCCAGCGTTGTAGTCGCAATGGAAGTGGGTATATGGCGAACTACCAACCCCATCTCGCGGCTGAATATCAACCCTTAAGGAATGGCCTTTTTGCAGCACAATACAGGTTGGCCAAATTTCAATCTGGCATTCCACAGGGACATCAGGCTCTAGCCATAACCTTTCATTGTGCGCATGATAAGGACGATACGGTAATGATTTGTGTGGGTCTAACTTACGATGTGATGCACGTAACCATCCTTTGGTTAATGGAATAGGTTGTCCATGCTGACCCACCTCATTGACATCTTTGCCGTCAGGGCCAATATTACGTAAAGTAATCATGATGTCCATATCTTCTGATGTGCTAGACACCCAAAGATTACATATTAAAGGGCCGGTAATTTCAAAATCTTCCGTCATCGGAGGAGTGGTAAAAGAGACACCTGTTCTCGCACTGCTGCCATGAGTTGTTGCAAGTGACGAGCTAGAAGCAACGCCGGCTTTAGTAGCACCGCTAGTTGAGTAACTTAACTTACCCACCTTTGCTGGAGGCGTTTTTACTAAAGAACCTTCAACATTAGCTTCAAGCTCGGAAGGCTCGCGTTCAATTTGCAGATACATCTTAGTCCACTGGGTTCTTGCCAGTGGCCACTCTTGCTCATAGCGGAATGGATAAGGCTTGGTACTGCCACCAGTTCTGATTTCCAACTTAATTGGCGGCTCCTCCATAATGCCGTTGTCAATATCTTTAAGCCAATAATCCAAGAAACGAAGCTGATCAAGTCTTCCTTCTTCCGAGTGGAAAGGATGAAAATGAGTGCCCGTATGAATGCGCAGCTTTTTATTTTTAGAAGCCGCATTGGTATACCCTTCAGTATTTCCACGAAGATGAAGAGCCCATCCACCCCAATTGCCAACGCTATATAGTGGAACGGTAATTTGATCCCAACGGGCACTGCTGATGCGCCACCACTCAGAATCCAAGTCATGACTGAGGTATTGCCACAGCATGTCTTGTGAGAACGAGTCTGGATTGTATTTTCTAGCGCGCCCCAAGAGATGGTGAGCAGTATGGGTAGCAATCCAATTCACCATGAAGCCACTTGAGAAGATGCCACCATGATAGGCTTGATCCCGATATTGATCGGCTCTTCCCTCCCAAGGGATGATGGCCTTTAGCGAAGGTGGCTGCAAATTCGCCACCCGCCATTGACTACTAGCATGGTACGAAATTCCCATCGTTCCCACTTTTCCCGAGCACCAATTCTGCTTAGCTACCCACTCTATGCAATCGTAGAAATCCACAGCCTCTTGATAAGAGCTTGGCTCACATCTTCCAGGAGATTTTCCAGTGCCACGAGAATCAACACGAATACAAATATAGCCTCTAGGTACCCACCATAATGGATTGACAGTCTCCCAGTTCATATAGGGATTGGCCTCTTCTTCCAAATCATCAGGCGGAATCCAGAGCTTGTCTTTTTGATAGACGCTCATATTCATCAATGCAGGGAATTTTTCTGCAGTAGTATCCGGACGAAATATATCGGCATACAAGACGCCACCATCGCGCAATGGGATGGCTACATCGCGCTCAACAATCATTCCCCAATCTTGGGGTTTAGAAATTGGTCCTTCGTATGTATCAGCTGAGACTGCTTTTGTAATATTTGTCATAAGTCTTTCCATTTAATAATCAACATTCACATTGTTTTCTTTAATAATTCTTGGCCAACGCTGAGTTTCCGTAGCAATAAATGCAGCGGCATCTTCAGGAGATTTGCTAGGGATCACAGTCATGCCTGCTGTAACAAATGCCTCTTTCACTTGAGGTTTTTGCAGCGCTTGAATAATGGCGTTGAACAGCTTATCCACTATTGGCTGAGGTGTCTTCGCAGGCACGAAAATACCGTTCCACTGATCTGTTCCTACCCCTGGAAAACCACTTTCAGCGAACGTAGGGACATCAGGCAAATAGGGCAAACGGGTAGTAGAAGTAGTGGCAAATGCTTTTAATTTCTTTGCCTTAATCAAGGTTAATGTAGATGCCGCATTCAAAATAGTGAAATGAATATCGCCTGCAACCAAGCCAACCTGTGATGAGCCAGCCCCCTTAGAAGGAATGTTGACTAGCGTGAGTCCAGCCTTCTTTGTGAAATCCAACATATCTAGATGAGAGTAGCCACCCAAGGGGGATGAATAATTCAACTCTCCTGGACGAGCCTTTGCATAAGCAATCAGTTCTTTCATATTATTTGGCGGAAAGTCAGTGCCCGAAACTAGTAAGTTTGGAATCGATGCAATGAGAGAGACTGGCCTTAGTGCTACAGAAGGCTTCACTTTGAGCTTAGAGGCATACAAGGTCTCATTAATAGAGCCAGTGGATACATTACCAACCAGTAGCGTATATCCATCAGCTGGAGCTAAAGCAACCGCTTCTATAGCAATGTTTCCAGCAGCGCCTGATTTGATCTCAACAATAAATTGCTGGCCCAAGATTTCTCCTAAGGCTGGGGCAAGAATACGTGCCGCAATATCGGTTGCACCACCAACCGCAAAGGGAACCACCATTTTGACTGAGTGAGTAGGCCATGCATTGGCTTGAGCCATTGCAACCAAAGGGAATCCCCCAAAGCACCATAAACCAAGCAATACATTCTTCATTCGTAAATTAAGCACCGGAATACCTCCATCCACTTCATGAGTAAAGAAACAGTTTTTTATGCCAAGGACCCCAGCTTAGGGCTATTACGGTACTATGTATACCAATAATATAAATAGTTACTATTTAAAAAATGGATAATAAAATTGACTTGCAACAGCTCTTTTGTTTTGTTGCGCTCATCAAGCATCAGAATGTCTCTAGGGCGGCGATTGCCCTAGGACTAAGTCAGCCTACAGTGAGCTTGGCGTTAAAAAAACTGCGGGAAGCATTTAAAGATCCCTTGCTTATTCGCTCTAATGGTCGAATGACCCCTACTAGCCGTGCTCTTGCATTGGAAACAGAAATTCAGGAAATCTTGCACAAAGTAGATGTGCTGAATAAATCTGAAGCTTCTTTTGATCCTTTCACTTCAGAAGCGAAATTTTCGATCATGTGTCCTGAATTTGTAGAGTTCTACCTGGCGCCAAGAATTGCAGCCCGACTAGAAAAAGATGCCCCCAATATCAAAGTGGAGTTTAAAACCTCCAACCCGAGCGAGGCATTCGACATGCTAGATAAAGGAGCATTAGATTTTCGTCTTGGTTGGTGGCCTAAGCCGAATCTGATGTTGCGCACCAAAATTTTGTTTAGAGATGAACTTATTTGTCTTTCCAGAAAAAATAATCACGCAACCCAAAAGCTCTCTGTGACTGAGTTCATCAACACGCGTCATGTTCGCCTGGAAGCCCCTCGCAATGGAGTTTCTACTATGGTAATTGATCAGGCCGTATTAAAAATAGGCGAAAAAATTAACATCGCGTTAGAGGCTCAAACTATTTTTAACCTTGCAAAAATAGTATCTGAAACTGGATTTCTAGCTTGTATAGGCAAAAAGATGGCTCAAGAGATGCAGCATCAATTTCCTGTAGAAATCAGGCCTATCCCCCTCAATATTCCAGAGGTGCGAATTGCCTTATATTGGCATGAAAGAACACATCGACAAGCCTCGCATGTTTGGCTGAAAAATTTAATCGAAACGGAAATGCAAGCAATCAATCAATAAAGTCTTTGCAAAGATTGAAGGCTTTTAAAACAAAAATCTGAACGAAGCTGGTAGAGTTTTCTGTTGTTGTGGATTGTTGGCTCTAATTAATTCAACACCTTGTAGCCACGGCCACTTAGGCAGCGCTTTACCACCGCTTCTTGAGCTTGGTTGCCCGAGAATGCACCACCAGCACCTCCGATAACGGCTCCAGCACCAGCAGCTTGTACGATCCCAGTCTTGTTACCGCCAGTTACGAGGCCCAACAGGCCACCCACAACCGCACCTGCCCCAGCGCCTTTTGCCGCAGTCTCGCCCATACCTGACTGCTGCTGAGCATATGCTTGGCAATCCTTTAAATCATTCTCATATGCAGACTCATTCACGCCCTTCATATCTACGAGCGGGCGGACATTTGCGCCAGCGCAACCGACAGTGACAGCAGTAACTAGAGAACATAAGGCAAGTAGTTTCTTCATATACAAAATCTTTTTTAATGTTGGCTCATTGATGTAAGTCACTTATTTATCAAATCGATGCCATAAGCGTTTTATATCATGCCGCCAAAATTGTGTCGAAGAGTTTTTATTCTTTTTAAACGACCAAACCTGCGCACCGGTTTTAGGAGTTTGATAAAACGGAATACTAAGACTCTCATAACGTGCACTCACGGTTGGGTGAGGATGCCCATAGCGATTGCGATATCCATTTTGCGCAAAGGCTTGGTCAGGATCTAATTTTTTCAGTAACTCAACAGAGGATGACGTTTTGCTGCCATGGTGAGGCGCCATAAAAATGAGCTCTCTATCTCCTATTGTTTTAAGCATTTCTGCATCTAGTCGCTGAGTGATTTCAGCCTCACCCTGTCTTTCGACATCACCCGTTAACCAAAAGGATGTTTTTGCGTTACGGATCTCCAGTACACAACTCATTTCGTTTGGCCTACCAGGATATTCATACTCAAACAGTGTTTCTTCATTTGGATGCCAGATGAAGAATTCCACACCATCCCAGATCCAGCTCTGCCTAAATCGACACGGCATCGCTGGAATCTTTCTTGTGTGCACATTTTGAATCAGTGGATTAGAACTAGGAAGGGAACCCATCATCAAATCAAATTGAACGTGTTTTAACAGTGAGGCAGCGCCGCCAATGTGATCGCTATCGCTATGACTAATCACCATCCGATCTATTTGCCCAATTCCCCTGCCCCGAAGATATGGAAGAATAGTGCGCTGCCCAGCATCATCCTTCTTACCTTGAATAGGGCCGGTGTCATATAGCAACCTTCTATTGGCAGTTTCAATCAGCACGGCTGTGCCCTGACCTATATCCAACACGCTGGCTCTAAATTCTCCATGCGCAAGATTGGATTCTCCCAACCAAACATCAGATGAAATAAATAAGGGAATAGAAACACTTAAAGCCAATACCCGCAAATACCAAGCCTTCCGAATTTCTCCCGGCTGAATTGCATAAATAATTCCCACGCAAGCAATTACCAATATCCACAAACTAGGTTGACTAGACCAGACAACAGACCAGGGCCAACTAGCCATCCAATGTAAGAGGATGGCGAGGTACTCCATAGAGGCATGTGCAGGCATCATCAGCCATTTCCCCAAAAATTCAGGTAACAGCGCGCCCATGATTGCTAAAGGAGTAACGATGTAGCTAACCAGCGGGATAGCAAATGCATTGGCCAGGGGTGAAACAAGCGAGACCTGATAAAACCAATACAAAGTAAATGGCAAAAGAGCGAGAGTAACGACCGCTTGGACCCTACAAGCCTCACACAATGCTTGCGTAATTCGATGCACCCAGTGAACCTCTAACTCTTTGCCAGTTGGCACCCCCAATAAGCCAGAAGAATCTCCCATGGCAAACAAGATAGCGGCAACGGCTCCGAATGACAGCCAAAATCCGGGGGTATATGGCGCCATAGGATCAATCAGCAATACGAGAGCCAGAGCCCACCACCAAATATCAAAGGATCTTGGGTTTCTGCCTGACCACAATGCAAAGGCAACTACACCAACCATATACATAGTTCTTTGCGCTGGAATCTGAAATCCAGCCAACCATGCATAAATGAATGCCGTCAGAAATCCCGATGCCGCAGCAACCTTACTGACAGGAATTATCAATGGCCAGTGGCTTCGACGCCAAACGAATGCGGCAAGTGAAGCGCCAACTCCAGCTAACATCGTGACGTGAAGTCCTGAGATAGAGATGAGATGACCAATACCGGTAGCATTAAAAACTTGCCAATCATCTTGATCAATCGCATTTTGGTCACCCATCACCAAAGCAACTAATACTCCCCCATAACGAGCATCAGCTGGCAGCATCGAGTGAATCTTTTTTCGTAAGTGCCAGCGTGCTAACTCCATGCGTAGCTCAAACTCCATTAACCGAATCTCTCGATCTGACAATAACTCTCCAGTTCTAACGGATCCACTGGCACCATAATTTTGATGAAACGCCCAGCGTTCAAAATCAAAAGTATGGGGATTCAGCGACCCGTAAGGTCTCTTCAGTTTTACTTTGAATTTCCAGCGCTGACCAGGCACCACATCAGGAATTGCTTGAGGATTCCTCCAGGCTGGTTGCCAACTCAAATAGACACGTTTTGGAAAAACAGTAGCCCCCTCTTTTTCATATGTCACATGTTCTATTTCAAATGCAAACTTAGCGCCCGAAGTATTACTTTGAGGTAAAGCAGTAACCCTCCCTTCGATGACAAATTCTTTATCCTCTAAATCAGCATGCAGCACATTCTCTAAACGATTTTCTGCATATCGCGCATTCCAGGAAAAGCCTAATACAAATAGCAAGATCATCAACCCAAGCTTTGTTGCTAGAGAGTATTTAGGTGCCAAGTAAATAATCAATAAAGAGCAGATGCTACCTACCAAACAGATTTGCAGCCAATGTATAGGCACTTCTGGCAAAAAGAAAAGGAGTGCTCCCCCGGCAATAAATGCCGTAATTGCTAAGCGCAAACGCTTAAGAAGCTAAATGCAGGTTTGGAATATCAGCACATAGTGCCGACCAGCGAGGCAATGCATGCATCGCATTGCGCCATGCTGTAGAAGCAAAATCTGACTTAGTCATTCCTCGAATAGCTGCTAACTCTTCAGCGATTCGAGGAATAAAGGCAGGCTCATTAAACACAAGCCCTTCCTCTTTCAGCCATGCTGGAGGAATATCGGGTGCATCTGTCTCAGTAACAAAGCTATCAAACGGCAACTCTTTTAAGAGTCTACGGATTTGTAATGCACGTTCATAAGTTGCAGCACCACCAAAACCTAACTTCAATCCGAGGCCAATAAACTGCTCTGCCTGCTGAAAACTGCCATTAAAGGCATGGGCGATTCCGCTGGGAATATTGCGTCGACGCAAAGCTTTCAAAATCGCATCTTGTGAACGACGCACATGCAATATGACTGGCAACTGATACTTCTGAGCTAAATCCAATTGTGTATTAAAGAAATACTCTTGCTTATGAGGATCTAAGCCTTCCACAAAATAATCTAAACCGATTTCTCCAATGCCAACAAAGCGTGGATCAGACAGAGATTCGCTGACTTGCTTCTCCAGTATCTCGATATCCCCATCTTGAGCTTGATTGGTATAGAGCGGATGTAAACCCAGGGTGTAAACCAAACCAGGAATCTCGTTGCCGTATTGGTGGGCTAAACCCCTGACATGAGCAAAATCTCCCGCTTTGACTGCTGGTAGCAATATCGCTTTGACATTCTCCTTTGCTGCGGCCTCAATGACAGCAGGAAGGCTGCCTTTAAATTCTGGTGCATCAAGGTGGCAGTGGGTGTCGATCCACATAGGACGTTCACTCATGCTGAAAATGACTTTAGTACTCCGCGCTCTAAATGCAAAATTCGATCGCAACGTTTGGCGCGGATAGGATCATGCGTCACAATTACAAAAGCAGTGCCTTGATCGCGCGCAATATCTAACATCAAGTCAAATACGCCATCAGCAGTTTCGGTATCGAGATTGCCTGTTGGCTCATCCGCCAATACACAGGCCGGACCACCAACTAAAGCTCTTGCAACGGCTACGCGTTGACGCTCTCCCCCAGAAAGTTCACCTGGAGTATGAAGTTCACGGGCTGCCAAACCAACTGCCTTGAGCATCTTACTGGCGCGCTCCATAGACTCATCGTTACTGAGACCACGAATACGCAAAAGCAAGGCAACATTTTCTACGGCGCTAAATTCATCTAAGAGATGGTGGAACTGATAAATAAAACCAAGGCTTTGATTGCGCAGTTGATCAAGCTTCTTTACAGATAATTGATTTAGCTTGGATCCCGCCAAAACCACAGAACCAGCGCTCGGCGTATCGAGACCGCCCAAAAGGTGAAGCAAAGTACTCTTGCCAGAGCCAGAAGAACCAACAATAGCAACTTTCTCAGAAGGCGCAACATCTAAATCAATCGCTTTAAGCACTTCAACAGCAGTGGGGCCTTGACCATAAGTCTTGGCCAAACCCTTTGCCATTAATACGAACTTATTCTCTGGATTACTCATAGCGTAGCGCCTCCGCTGGTT
>Ga0114968_10002964_pt1 | contig 12836 bp, 7 predicted proteins | sample M_130807_EF_Meta_FD_87020 | JGI IMG/M metagenome (GOLD analysis project Ga0114968, IMG submission 87020) | Freshwater microbial communities from Lake Montjoie, Canada to study carbon cycling - M_130807_EF_MetaG | ecosystem: Environmental > Aquatic > Freshwater > Lake | place: Lake Montjoie... | reverse complement strand
GACCAGCTCACGTATTTTTCGCGCGTGCGGGTGGTGGCTGGGGGCTGGATGCTCGATGCTGGATTCTGGATGCGGGTGTTGAAGCCAGAGCTGAGGTGTTTGGTGTAGAGGGCGCTTTCTTCGGCGGTGGGGTGGCGGGTGAGGAGCTTGAGGAAGAGCTGGTCGATGAATGAATCGAGGCTTTCGTTTTGCAGGGCGAGCGCAGTGATGCCGTGGTCGTTGCTCAAGCGGGTGAGCCAGATGCCGAGGGTGCCGTTGCTGAGGATGGCGGGCTGCAGCACGTTGGGGTCAGCATCGCGTTTGCTGATGGGGTCCTGGCGTGAACCACGCCAGCCGAAGGCACCGAGAACGTCGGTGACAGCTTGGATGCGTGGCAGGGCCAGGCTGGGGCGGTCGCGCTCGTTGCTGGTGCTGGTCAGCATCCAGCTGCGGTATGGCTTGCCGAGGTGGATGGCGTTCTTGAGGTCGCGGGTGTTGTCGATGTCGAGGCAGACTTCTTCGGTGTGGAAGGGCTTGCCGGTGGCGGCAAAGAGAGAATCCACAATTTGCTCGGCCTGTAGGCGGCGTGGCGCGGGGCTGGTGAAGAGCGGGCTGGTCTGCTTGAGGGTGGGATCGGTGGCGCGCTGGTAGGCCTGGCTGTTCAAGATGAGGCGGGCGAGGTGCTTCATGTCATAACCACCGCGGACGAATTCACGACTGAGCCATTTCAGCAGCTCAGGGTGCGTGGGCTTGCCCTTCTCCCAGTCTTCGATGGGCTCGACAATGCCACGGCCCATGAAACGTGCCCATACGCGGTTGGCGATGACCTGGGCAAAGCGCTCGTTCTGCGGCGCGGTGATCATGGCGGCGAGCACGTCGCGGCTGTCCTCCGGATCTTCCGCGAGCTTGGCGGCGGCTTCATCGCAGAATTCGGCGAAGGGCCATTTGGGCTGCACCTTGGTGCCAGGTTGCAGCGTCACCTGGATCAGTGGCTTGCGGCCACCGGCATGGATCTTGTCCCTCGGCACGCTGCTGGTCTTTGGCACTTCGATTTCCTTGGTGCCGAGCATCGCGGCGAGTTCAAAGAGATCCTGCTGCAACGATTTGCCGGTGGGTGAGTCATGGCAGCGTGCGCACTTCATTTCCACGCCGAGGAAGGCGGTGCTGACGATGGTGCCCTTGGCCGCCATCGGCACATCATTCTGCGAGGCGGTGCCAAATCCGGCGGGGCCGCCGAGGCGCTCGCTGCCGCGCATGCGCAGGAGTTCGGTGACAAAGAAATCCATGGGCTTGTTGTCCTGCAGCGACTCATACAACCACCAGCGGAAGGGCCCCGTGTTGTTCAGTGTAGGATTGAGAATGTTCGGATTCTCCGCCAGCACATCCTGCCAGTAGCCCATCCAGTTGTCAGCCCAGCGTGAGTCCGCGAGGAGCTTATCAATGACCGCTTTGCGATCCGGGCTCTTCTGAAACGCAGCAATCTCCTCCAGCGTCGGCGGCACACCCACGGTGTCGAGATACACACGGCGCAGAAAGGTGAGGTCATCGGTCAACGGCGTGAGCGTCAGGTGATCGGCGCGGATTTCGGGCCAGTGTGCGCCTTCCTTGATCCAGGTGGTGAGCAGCGCGACTTCATCTTTGGTCAAGGGCTTGCCCTTGGGCGGCATGATTTCGTCTTCATCGGATGAAGTGATGCGGGCGATGATGGAACTGTGATCCGGCTTGCCGGGATCGACGGCGGCACCATCTGACTTGCCGCCTTTGATTGCGTCAGCGAGTGAGTCGAGATGCAGGCCACCTTTGGCCTTCGCGCCGCGATGGCATTCGGTGCATTTGGCTTCGAGGATGGGCTGGATGTCCTTGAAGTAGTCGATGCTGCCTTTGTGTGAGTCTTGAGATTTCACGCTGTCGATCTTCGCAGCGATGAAGGTGTCGATGCTGCCTTCACCGGCCGGATTTTTTGCCAGCCAGGCTTCTGCTGCTTTACGGCGCGTGGCCCAGTAGGACGCGGACTGTGAGCGCAGCTCAGCTCGTTTCTTGGCGTTAATCTCAGCGTAGTGGGAGTTGCGCTCCTGTTCATAAGCGGCCCAGCCAGCATCATTGTAGGCGACTTCGCGTTTGCCTGGGGTGATCAGTTTCCAGGTTTCAGTTCCTTGCTGAGACCAGGCGACGACTGTTTCTCCGAGCTCTGGACGGCGCGCAGCTTTGCCAGCATAGCTGCCTACCAGGGTCTCCAGCACAATGAACTGCGGTTTGCCGGTGCCTTCAAACTCGCACCATGATTCACGGTTGCCCGGCGGCACAAAACGGAAGTCAGGACCGAGGTCCAGGTATCCTTGCTGATCGGTCACGAGGTGATGACCATCGCTGTCATTCGGCGGGAAGGGCGTGGTGAGGATCGTCTTGTTGTCGATGTAGAGATTCGTGGCCCCACGTGCGCGCAGGAGCAGGCGGTGTTTGCCTTTCGGAAAGGTCACACTGGCGGCGGCACGCAGCAGAAAGGGGACGTGGCGCTCGCCGCGCACACCGGTATCCACATACTTCTGTGGCACTTCAAAGAAGCCGAACACATCCTCCGTGTAGGTCTCGCCCACTTTCGGGTGCTCACTCGGCCATGCGTTTGCGTCGGGCATGCCTTCTTCGGCCAGTTGCACCAGCACGCGTCCAGCAGGCACCTGCTTCTTCGCCACAGGCGGCGGCGGGGGAACAAACTGATACTTCGCTTTCAGCGCACCGACATCAAGCGGGCCGCGATAGATCGCCACATCATCGAGCCAGCCATTTAGCGAGTGGGAGGCGGCCAACGTGGAGCCGCTGCCAATCATGAGCGAGTCACCGTCAGTGACCGGTGCACGATCCGTCTCGCCGCCCATGTCCCACACTCCGTCTGTTTCGCGACCATCGATGAAGCCCTTGATGCTCTTGAGTTTGCCGAAGGTGTAGGTCACGGCGATGTGGTGCCAGCCCGCGCTCGGCAGCATGTCCTTCGACCACCAGCGGTGCCAGTCGCCCTTCTTGCCGGGCACTTCCGCGCTGTGAAAGAGGAAGCCGATCTGGGCGCCGCCCTTCGTTGTCTGCAGTCGCAGCGCGTAGTTTTGATTCTCGGTGCCGAACTCCTTGGTGCCGAGGCGGCCTTTGCCGACGATGTAAGGCGTGCCACCCAGATCCGCCGACTTCACCCACGCTTCCAGCGTGATGGTTTCATTCAGCCTGAAACGCAGCTTTTCGGTGTCCTGGATCGTGAGGGAGGATTTCTTGCCATCGCCGGTGAAGCGCTGCGCCGTATTCTCTCTGGTGAATCCAGGGAAATTCGGCGCACGCGGGCCAGGTTCTTTCGCATCATCAAACCGCCACTGCATGACCGGCTCCGCTAGCGGTTTGTCCATTGCGTCATTGCCGCCGCTGTCGTTTTGAGCGGAGGCTAGGGCGGTAAGCAGGAATGTGGCTAGGACAAAGCGCGTCATGCCCCTATCAACGCCCGTTTGCTCCCACTTTCAGCATTTTCGGCACCCCACTTTCGTGAGGGCAGGAAAAAAGCAATTGCCAAATTTGTCGGGATGCATAACCAGTTACCACATGTCTTACGCGCTCACCAGGACCAGCATGGCTTTGGATCAGTTCACCATTCGTGTCCTGGATTTGCTCGCCAAAAAATGGGGCGTCCCCAAAGCTGAGGTCATGCGACGGGCGGTGAGACACATCAAGGAGGTAGAAGACATGAAAGACCAATGCCCAAAACCACTCAAAGCTCTCGACTGGCTCCAAAACGGCGGCGGTTTGACGGTGCAAGAAGCCGAAGCCTTCCGCGATGAGGTGCAGGCCGAGCGCGATGCCAAACGCTACTGGTGGGAGGCATGATCCACCTGGACACGAATCTCCTCATCGACCTCGTCACCATCGGGTCACCGCACATCGCGGTGATCCGGCAGTGGCTGGAGGATGGGGAGGAACTCGCCGTTTCCGCCATTGCTTGGTCGGAGTTTTTGAATGGGCCGCACAGCAAGGCCCAGAAGGACGCCGTGCAGGCCATTGTGGAAGGTCGCATTTTGGATTTCACAGCCAAAGAGGCCGAGCAGGCTTCGCGCTTGTTTCATTATACGGGGCGCAAGCGTGGGAGCCATGCGGACTGCATGATCGCGGCGTGTGCGATGACGAGGAATGTGCGCGTGGCGACGCGGAACATTGCGGACTTTGAGAAGTTCGTGCCGCATGGGCTGATGCTGTTGGCGGTTGCGACTGTGAGCCTTACGCCATGAAACCCAGCGGCGGCGTGCTGGCGCTGGGGCTGTAAAAATTCCCGATGTTGGGCAGCACCAGAGGGAGATCGGTGGGGGAGACACCCAACCAGAGGGCGAGCTCGGCAAAAAACTGATCGCAGCTGGTGGTCGGGATCAGTCGGCCGCTGCCGGTGTCGAGCGGGTTTTGTTCGGGGCCGCTGTCAGGATTGATCGCTAGGCTGGGGAACGAGCCATAGATGTGTTTTCCGCGCACGCTGCCACCCACGACGAACTGATTGCCACCCCAGGCGTGGTCGCTGCCCTGGCCGTTGCTGGTGAGTGTGCGGCCAAAGTCGGAGGCGGTGAAAAGCGTCACCTTGTCATGCATGTTCATGGCGACGAGCTGATTGTAGAAGGCCCCGATCGCCGCGCTGATCTGCGGCAGCATCTGGCCTTGGAGATTCAGCACGCCGCTGTGGTGGTCCCAGCCGCCCAGATTGACGAAGAAGGTCTGGCGCACCGCTCCCAGCACGGAGTGCGCATGGCCTTGAATCGCCTGGGCGATCATCTGCAACCGCGAGCCGACATAGCTGCCAGGGAACACAATGCCGCCCGGCAAAGCGGCGGAGGTGGCGGTGGTGAAGGCGTTGTAGGCATCCAGCGCGGCCTTCTTCCGGGCATTGAAAGTCTGCATCAGCACGTTGGAGTACTGTAGCGCCAGCTGGCTGTCCACGCCTTGGCTGAAGGACTGCACGACGGTGTCATACTGCTGCCAGCCGAAGTCGTAGTTCTGCAATGCCACGGCACCATCCGTGGTGATGGCGTATTCGGCCACCTGATGCCCGGTCTGCCAGACGTTGCTGCCGTCGAGGGAGATGTTCATCGGCACTTTCTGATTCGCATTGAGCCCCTGCAGCAGGTCGGCGGTGCGTCCGGCCCAGCCGATGCCGGAACGCTGGTCCGGCAGGCTGGTCTGCCACTGCTCGATCTGGTCCGAGTGTGAGTAAAGCCCGAGCGGGAGCCGCTTGCTCAGCGCCGTGACCTGGGCGCGGTTTTGCACCGGTTCAATCAGTGTGCCCACGTTGGCAATGAAGGCCGCGTGCCCGGCTTCAAACAGCGCGGCGATTTCCGGCATGCCGCCATGCACGGCGTAGTTGTTCTGGCCGGTGGGATGAATGTCGATGAGCGAGCCCGGAGCGAGCGCGAGGTTCGAGCGCGTGGCCTGATATTGAGCGTAGGCGGAGGTCTCGCGCGGGACCAGCATGTTGAAGCTGTCGTTACCGCCTGAGAGAAAGAGACAGACCACCGCACGATATTCGCCGCCCGCGGGCGCAGTGAGGGCGGAGAGCTTTTCCGCGAAGGAGAGATTCAGCAGCGTGTTCAGCACCGGGATGGAGCTCACGGCCGCGCAACTGGCCTGGCCGAGAAACTGGCGGCGTGGGGAATGAAAGGCGATCATGGCAGCAGGGAGGGCGGGAGGTTAGCGCAGCACATTGTACTCGGCGGAAGAAACGATGGCGGTGATGAGCTGGCGGAGACGCTCACGGTGCCACTCCCAGCTCGTGTCCGGCGGTTTCACACGGTCCACCGACTCGCGGATGGTTTGAAACAACTGCGGCGTCATGGTCCCGCCGAGGAGCATGAGGTCCAGTCGCCGGATGTGCAGATCCAGATCGAGGAGATTGGAGGCGCTAGGGGTGGTCTCATTGATATGGGCAGATGGGATGATGAAGCCGAGCTCGGGGTCGAGATTCAACTCAACCGTATAAGCGGGCGTGCCGCTGCCCCAGCGGTGCAGGCTGTTGTTGCCGATGGCGTTGTAGAAGTAGTTGGCACCGGTGATGGCGGAGCTGGCATTGACGATCTGAAACTCCGGAGCGACGAGCCCCATCTGCGTGATGGGCCCGGGTGGACTGTGGCCGGGGAGGAAGAAATTGAAGACGCTCGGCGAGTTCTGCGGGTCCTGCACGTGGTCGAGATTGAACTGATCGAGCGGATAGCGGCCGGAGGTGGAAGCGGCGTTGAACGCACGGGCGAGGTTGACCACGCGGAGGAAGGGCTCGCGCAGTTTGCCAAAGGTGGGTGCCTCCATCATGGCCGGGTCCCGTGCTTCGGGGTCCATGAGGATGGCCTTGATGAAGGACTTCATGTCGCCGCGCACGCCGCTGCCGTTGTCATTGAACTTGGCAGCCACGCGTCCGATGTAAGCAGCGCTGGGGTTGGAAGTGACAAAGCGCTGAATGAGCAGGCGGCCGATGAATGGGCCGACATTGGGATGATTGAAGAGATTGGTCACCGCCGCAGTGATGTCCGCCATGCCAGCCGTGCCGGTGCTGCCGCTGCTCGGTGTGCTGGCGGCAATGGCGAGACCGCCGAGCAGCGTCTTGGCGCCGCAGTCGTGGTAGGCGTCATAAATTATCATCGGGTGCAGGCGGTCGCCGTTGATGAGATTGTTCGCATTGAAGCTGGTGCTGTCATACCAGGTCAGGCCCGTGAAGACGCGCGCGAGTTCGGTGATGTCCGAGTTGCTGTAGGTCGGGATGAACTGCCCCGCCTGCGGATGGCCGACTGGGTAGGTCTTGCGCGAGCCGTCCGTATTCAACTGCCACAGGCCGATGCTGAAGAGCTGCATGACTTCGCGAGCGAAGTTTTCATCTGGGTGCAGATTCAGCGCGGGATTGGCCTTTTGATTGCCGAGGTGGCTGAGGTAAACCCCCATCACCGGATGCATCGTCACTTTCTTGAGGATGTCGAGGTAGTTGCCGAAGGCATTTTCTTCGAAGATGTCGTAGTAGTTTGCCATGCCCTCGTAATCGACACCCAGAGTCTCGGGGCGGTCCGAAGTGACGAGGATCTCACTCAGAGCAAAGGCCACCCGCTGGCGCAGCGGGTCCGGCAATTGCGTGGTGGCCGAGTCGGGGCGCAGTTTCGGCACGCCCATGGCGCGCTCCCACCAGGCGTGCTCTTTGTAGTTGCCGTAAAGCTCGAGGGCATTGGCGTATTGCAGCGCCCAGTTGGTGTAGGGCTGGATGTAGCCGACGGGGCGCGTGAATTGGTCCTCTATCCAAGCTTCGAGGCCCATCGCCATGAGCGTCTCCACATTTTCGGGGACGATGTCGGCGTCGCTGCTTTCATCCTGGTCAGGACCAAAGGCGGCCTGGATGAGAAAACGCGCTGCTTCCTTGGCGCAGGGCAGGGAGGAGGCATCTCCCAAAGTCACGGTGGCGCTGCTTGCTATGCCGACGGAGTAGCCGCTGCCCGCAGCGACATTCACCACAATGGATTCAACCCCTTCAGTCGTGAGGTCGTTGACGGGGGAAAGTTCTATCCAGGTCTCGCGTGCGCCCATAGGCAGCACGACCTGGGTGCCGATGTTGCTGGTGGTGTAGTCGTTGTTGCGCGTGGCGGTGCCGGTGAAGGTCACGTTGACGGTGAGCGGCTTCAGTCCGCCGCTGCGGCGGATGGCGATGACGCCTTTGTCCGGCCAGTCTTCGCGCATGTCGCCGTCGATCAGACCGACGGTGATGGTGCTGGCGGCGGTGAGGGTGGCCTTCACGCGGTTCAGGTCGTCGGTGTCGTTTCGATCGCTGTGGTTGAGGTCGGGATTGAATCCGATCAGATGCTCCTCCCAGTCCGTCAGACCGTCGAGATCGCTGTCCACGTCACTGATGCCAAGTTTGAAAAACCAGCGGCTCTGCCCGTTGATGTTGAGAGGGGTCAGGATGGATGTGCCATCGCCCCTCACTGTGGCCAGCAGGGTGTAGTTGGCCGGATTGAGATCTGGACTTCCATAGATGCTGTAGCTCTTGCCTGCGGCGCTCGACCACCCAAAATGCACCTGGCCCGACACTCCGGCAGCGAGCGCGGACGTGGGAAAAGAATGCGAATCCAGCGGGCTGGTGCCTGCGGCGCTTTCCTGCGCATTCGTCCAACCGTCATGATCCGCATCTCCGAACGCTGACAAACCCACCGCACCGAACTGGACTTCCCAAATGTCGCTCTGCTGATTGGTGTTTGTGTCGAGCGCAAGGACTGGCAGGGAACCTGTGAGTAAGGCCAGAACCAAAAGGGTGCGCGTGTTCATGGGGAGTTGGTAGCCACTATCTAAGCATGAGCAGGGCGATTGGGGAACAAGCTTTTGCGAAAGGGGGGGGGACGCGGCGTGGCATGAAGTCCGCGTGCTATTCTGTCGTATTTCTAGGGCGATGAATGCTACCTCTGCGCCAACGCCCGGCAGCAGCGCCCCATCGATCCCCCCGCGCTATATCGCCCTGCCCTGCCAGGACCTCACTTTCCTCACGGCTCCCTTCCATTACGCCCAACATCGCCTAGATATTCGCCAAATAGCCCCGTTGCGCCGCAACGGGTTCAGGAGTGGCAGCCACGTTGCAGTGCAACGTGATCCGTCACTACAAGCCCATCAGACCACCAGTCGCGCTGCCACTGGAAAACTTGGCGACGCCGCGAAAATTGATGTCTTGACTGATGTCTCAAATGAGACTATATAATAAATCAAATGAGAAAAGAGCCTGCCATAGTTCAAGAGACTCCCGCCATTTACCACAGCCGTTCAGACATCGGTCCAGACACCCGGAAAGCTGGCAGCGGCATTGTGACTTACCTGGCGCATGGGGCTTCAGAAAACTGCGCGCCGTGGGAGTACACCACGGCCAAGCTCATCCAATCCCTCAAGATCGGGCTACCAGTCCGGGAGCTTGATGACCTCCGCAGCAGCCTGGACCTCTCCATGGAAAGGCTGGTGCCCATGCTCGGCATTTCCAAAGCCACCTTGCACCGCCGGATGGCGGCGGGCAGGCTTGCTCCGGCTGAATCAGACCGTGTCGTTCGTTTCGCCAGACTCATGGGAAAAGCGGTTGAGGTGATGGAATCACCGGAGAATGCACGGGCATGGCTCACCTCGGCTCAGCGCGGCCTTGGCGGTGCGGTGCCCCTGGAGTACGCTGAGACGGAAGTCGGTGCCCGTGAGGTCGAAGATCTCCTTGGCCGCATCGAATACGGTGTCTATTCATGAAGCTCCGGGCCTGGCGCATCGTGAAGGCGAAGCATGCCGCTACCGCCTTCAGTGGCGAAGGCGCGCGGCTCTACGGCGGCCGCTGGAACTCCCCAGGTGTGAGCCTGGTTTACACCAGCGGCACCAAGGCGCTGGCGGCACTGGAATCCCTGGTACATCTCAATCCGCCGGTGATCTTTAAATATGCCGCGATTCCCATCGAATTCGATGCTGCGCTCGTGGAAAAGGTCACCGCTTTGCCCGCCGATTGGAATGACATGCCCGCCCCGCCATCCACGCGGGCGATTGGTGATCTATGGGCGAAGCAGGCGCGCTCAGCCGTTCTGGAACTTCCCAGCGTCATCATTCCTGGAGAGTCAAACTTCCTGCTTAATCCCACGCATCCCGACTTCAAGAAAATCGTCATCGGCAAGCCCGAGCCCTTCTCGTTCGATCCTCGGTTGCTCTGACTGCTATCTCTGCGCCCGACGCAGCGCATGATCTGCAATAGTGATAAAATTTTATACCGATCATAAAGAGATGATGTAATACAATCGGGGTGTTTTTAAAATGATGCATCCAGAAAAAGTGTAAATGTTTCTTCATCAGAAGTTCTGGCACTTCTAAATGTGGCTCTGCAATGTCTCGCGGCACAGAGTGCGGCCAGCAAATTGTGGAGCATCGTTTTGACCTCGTTCCTGCTAGGTCTGGCGGCGAAAGACCAGTTTTGCCCCCCCGGGCGGGCAATGCCGGACTCTCAGCCTTCCTTCAGTTCTTGGGCGGTCCGACTTCAAAACCCGCAGGCGAAGTAAGCCTGCGCTTGGGTGAAACCGACGCAGGCCGCCAGCTTCAGCTCCCGCTTGCCAGCAGCGCCGCCAGCAGCTCATCCACTTCCATGGTCGCTATCGCGGACGCTTTGTCGCTCATGGCATAGGGTAGAATGAGTTCGCGGCCATGGAGCATGGAGCCGCAGCTATAGACGACGTTGGGCACGTAGCCCTCGCGCTCGTGGCCTTCGGGGGAGAGCAGCGGCTCGCGCAAACGGCCGATGACTTTCGTCGGATCATTCAAATCGAGCAGCGCCGCACCGATGCAGTACTTGCGCATGGGGCCGACGCCGTGGGTGATGACGATCCAGCCCGCCGCTGTTTCGATGGGCGAGCCGCAGTTGCCGATTTTGACGGACTCCCACATCTGCGAGGGACGCAGAATGACCTGCGGATCGCTCCAATGATGCGGGCTGTCGGAGAACATGATGAAGAGGTTTTCATCATCCTGGCGCGAGAGCATGGCGTAACGACCGCCGATGCGCCGTGGAAACAGGGCCATGCCTTTGTTTTGGACGGCGGTGCCATTGAGCGTGAGCACGCGGAAGTGGAGGAAGTCCTGCGTCTCGATGAGCTGTGGCAGGATGGCACGGCCATTGTAGGCGGTGTAGGTGGCGTAGTACATCACCGAGCCGTCGTCCTCGATGAACCGTACAAAGCGGGCATCCTCTATGCCGTTCGTCTCATTTGGCGAGACGGGAAAGATGATACGTTCGCTCAGCGCCAACTTGGAGGAGAAGTTTAGCTCGTAGTTGGAGTCCGCTAGCCAGCGGAAGCATTCCAGCGCACGGCGCAAATCGCGGCTGACGGGTTTGGAGTCGCGCCGCACCCGCTGCACGCTTTCGTCGAGTTCATGCAGTGTGAAGGCCTCCGCCAGCGGGTCCATCACGTCAGTCGCATGGCCGCCCACGAAGCCCATCTCCTGCAGTTTCGTGATGAAGCGCGATTTTTTATACGTGGGATTGGGCACCAGATCTGGCAGCGCGACAAAGCGCGAGACTGGCTCCACGTTGATGCCGCCGTCCGGCGCGATGATGCCGGTGCGGAACTCGATGGAGGAGATGTGGCCCTCTCCCGTGGCGCGCAGGCTCATGATGAAGCGCAGCCCGCCCTCGATGACCCCGCTCTGGTCAGGATGCGGCACCATGGAGGGATTGAACAGCGCGGCGGACTCCAGCGCATACTCGCCGGAGAACAGGGCACCAATGAGCAACTGGCGCACACGCGAGAGCGTGGGCTGCTCGACGATGTGCGGGCGCACCGTCTCGTAATGCGAGAGCAGGAGCGACTCGATGTCGAAATGTCGTGAGGCAAATTCTGCGAGGAGCGCGTGCAGTTGCAAGTCGGCCTCCGCTTCGCTCAGTGCGAGGGCGCGGGACAGAATGTTGGCCATGATCTGCGCCTTTCCTGGAATGAACGGGCGGATGATGACGCGGCCGCTTTCGGGCTGCAGGGTGATGTCGTGGCGGCGAATGCTGACGGGACTCATGAGGCGTGGGGCGGTGTGATCAAATGTTCCGCGCAGTTCATTTCCGCGAGTGAGAGGTGGAAGGCGAGGGTGGACTCGGCACCCTGGTTTTCATTCACGCGGTCGTGGTGCAGCCCATCGCCGCAGCCGCCGGTGGTGGAATCATAGAGCGGCAGACCCAGGTCGTTGCGGCCCAGGAACCATTCAAAGGCGCGCTTGGCTTCACGCGGCCACATGGCGTCCTGGGTGGCACGGAAGGCTTCGTTGCACGCGGCCACCATCGCCTGCGCTTCGAGCGGCTGCTGGTCAAAGTCGGCACGCGCGCCATCGCGCTGGTAGAAGCCGTTGCTGCCGATGGGGCGGAAGCAGCCGAACTGGGTCTTCTGGATCGACACGAGCCAGCGCAGCGACTTGAGGCCGATCTCCAGTGCGGTGTGGTCTGGCATCCACTGGCCGCTGAGGATGAGCGCCTGGCAGAAGCGCGCGTTTTCATAGGTCACGCTGTCTTCAAACCAGGGCCAGTGCTCCGTGGCACACGAGTTCCACAGTGCCACGAGGCGGGCGGTGAGCGTCACCCGCATGGCATTGATCACCGCATTGCTGGGGAAGCGACGCAGATACTCGTGAATGCCCAGCAGGGTGAAACTCCATGCGCGCGGCGAGGTGAACTCCGTCACAGCGGTGAGTCCGCGCTCAAACAACTGCGCGGAGAGGCGGCTGTGCCCCTCATTGCGCGAGCGCCCCGCACCGTTGCCCGCAGCCCACAGCGCGCGTGCATGGCTGTCCTCGCTGCCAGCGGCTTCGAGCCACTGGCGGCCATGGCTCATAAAATTACGAAAGCGCCCGCTCTCATAGTCCAGCGCCGCCGCGAGGAAGGCGAGGTAGCTGGTGGCCAGTTTGCCCAGGTTTTCGGCGGGCGGCTGGTCGCCCAGTTCATCCAGCATGCTGCAGAGGATGAAGGCGCGCGCATTGTCGTCGGTGCAGTAGCCTTCATGAAAATTGGGCACGTTGAAGATCGCGTGCTGGAAAATGCCGGTGCCGTCGCTCATGCGCGCGACGTGGTCCAGACGCAGCGGCGGCAGTTCGTAGGGCCGGTTGCCCAGCGTCCAGCCGGCAAAGGCCGTGCGCGGCGCTGCTTTGCGGTCCGCACGTGCATGCTGGAAGGATTCCAGGTAGCGCTGCGCTACCGCAGGCCAGATCATCGCGCGGCCCATGGCATGGGCTTCATGACGGATTTTTTCCATGCGTGCCGGATCATCCAGCAGTCCGCAGACACCCGCCGTGATGGCCGCCGGATTGCGGAACGGCACGAGGACGCCGCGCTCATCCGCCAG
>Ga0114968_10002957_pt1 | contig 12845 bp, 12 predicted proteins | sample M_130807_EF_Meta_FD_87020 | JGI IMG/M metagenome (GOLD analysis project Ga0114968, IMG submission 87020) | Freshwater microbial communities from Lake Montjoie, Canada to study carbon cycling - M_130807_EF_MetaG | ecosystem: Environmental > Aquatic > Freshwater > Lake | place: Lake Montjoie... | reverse complement strand
TTATTATTAAAAAATTTTCATTTTACAATTGGATTGAGCAGATCTAAGGAACTTAATAAAGTTTTTTTACCTTATAAATATTCAAGAAATAAAAATTTATTTAAATTCTTTAAAATAGATATAAATAAAAAAAAAAATATTTTAAAAATTATTAGATTAATAAAAAAATTTAGGATCACCCATGTTGTAAATTTTGCTTCTCAGTCTATGGTTGCGGAGAGCTGGAATAGGCCTATTGATTGGTATAGAACAAATATTATTGCTCAAATTGAATTTCACGAAGAATTGCGTAAAATTAAATTTTTAAAAAAATATATTCATATATCAACCCCAGAAGTTTATGGGGATACACAAGGAATTATAAAAGAAAATACTTTTTATAAACCTAGCACTCCCTATGCAGTTTCAAGAGCAGCGTGCGATATGCACTTATTATCATTTTTCAAAAATTATAATTTTCCAGTTATTTTCACAAGAGCCGCAAATGTTTATGGTCCATGCCAACAATTGTACAGAATAGTTCCAAAGACTATTTTGTCTTTAAAAAAGAAAAAAAAATTATTTTTACATGGGGGAGGATATTCTAAGAGGTCCTTTATTTTTATTGATGATGCCATGCAAGCCACATACAAAGTATGTTTAAATGGAAAAATTGGTAGTATTTATCATATTTCTACAAATCACAGAATTAGAATAAAGGATTTGGTAAAAAAAATTTTTAAATTGACTAAAAATTTAGATAAAAAAAAATCATCAGATTATTTAATGAAAAAATATATCATATCGACAAAAGACAGGCCCGGAAAAGACAAATTATATGGATTAGATTCTAGAAAGATTGAAAAAGAATTAAAATGGCATCCAAAAGCTAGTATAGACGATGGTCTAAAAAAAACAATTGATTGGATTGACGATAATTTGAGTTATCTAAAAAATCTCTCAATGGAATACACCCACAAAAAGTAAATGAAAATTTTAGTAATAGGAGGATGCGGCTATATTGGAACAGTACTCGTTGAAAAACTTATTATGCTTAATCATGCTGTCACAGTATTTGATACAGAGTGGTTTGGTAATTATCATAGAGCAAATAAAAATTTAAATTTCAAAAAAAAGGATGTAAGAGATATTTCTCCATTAGATTTAAAAGATTATGATTCTGTTATTCATTTGGCAAATATTGCAAATGACCCAAGTGTCGAATTAAATCCAAATCTTTCCTGGGAAGTGAATGTACTTGCTTCAAATTTATTAATGCAATGTTTAAAAAAATCAAAAGTTAAACATATAATTTATGCTAGTTCAGGTAGTGTTTACGGAGTTAAAACAGAAGAACATGTCACTGAAGATTTAGATCTGGTTCCTATTTCTACTTACAATAAGACTAAAATGATTTCTGAGAGAGTGCTTCTCAGTTATAAAGATGATTTTAAAATTCATTGTATAAGACCTGCTACGGTCTGTGGTTTTTCTCCAAGAATGAGACTAGATGTCACTGTTAATATGTTAACTTTTCAAGCTTTAAAAAAAAAAACTATGACAGTTTATGGGGGCACACAAATTAGACCTAATATTCATATTCAGGATTTATCAGAAGTCTTTATTCATTTTTTAGATAACCCTGATATCGAAAGTGGAGCATATAATGCTGGATTTGAAAATTTATCGATTTTGGACATTGCAAATATAATTAATAGTAAGATTAATTCTAAGATTGAGATTTTTCCAACAAAAGACATTAGATCTTACAGGCAAAATTCTGACAAACTTCTTAAGACAGGTTTTAAAAAAAAGTTTGGAGTTAATAAGGCAATAGACGAAATCATAGAAAAATATAATCAAGGATTAATTATAGAAAAAGAAAGTTGTTATACAGTTAATTGGATGAAAAAAATGAAATTATGATTGGCAACGAAATTGATTTATTAATAAATTATCCAAAACCTAAAAGAGATATTAATAAAAGATTAGAAAATAAAACAGAAGAAGTAAGACTTATTGCAAGAAAGTTTGATAAAGATTTTTTTGATGGAGATAGAAAGTATGGTTATGGTGGGTATAATTACAATCCTAAATTTTGGGAACCGGTCATACCTACTTTTAAAAAATATTGGAATTTAGATTCAAATAGTTCGGTGCTTGATATTGGTTGCGGAAAAGGTTTCATGTTATATGATTTGCAAAGATTGATACCAGGTGTCACTATTGCAGGAATAGATATATCTGCTTACGCAATACAAAACTGCAAAGAAGAAGTAAGAAATTTTTTAAAAGTGGGTAATGCATCAAAATTGCCATATAAAGACAAATCATTTGACGTTGTTATATCAATTAATACTATTCATAATTTAGACAAAGAAGAGTGCGCTCAATCTTTAAAAGAAATATCCCGCGTAGCAAAAAAAGCTTCTTTCATAACAGTTGATGCCTATAAAAATGAAGAAGAAAAAAAAAATATGTATGCATGGAATTTGACCGCAAAAACAATCATGTCAGTTGAGGAATGGAAATCTTTTTTTAAAATAAATGGTTATCAAGGTGATTTTTTTTGGTTTATTCCATGAATAAAAATATTTTATTAAAATTATATGCTGAAATGTATAGAATTAGGCATGTTGAAGAAGAAATAGCAAGAAGGTATCACGAAGGAAAAATGCGTTGTCCAACACATTTGTCAATTGGACAAGAAGCTGTTCCCGCTGCACTTTCTCAAATATTTAGAAAAAAAGATTTTGTAGTTAGCACTCATAGAGCCCATGCTCATTATTTGGCTAAAGGGGGAGACTTGAAAAAAATGCTTGCTGAGATTTATGGAAAAAAAACAGGATGTTCTAAGGGCAGAGGAGGTTCTATGCATTTAATAGATCTATCAAAAAATTTTATGGGCTCATCAGCAATTGTTGGTAATAGCATACCCGTTGGTGTTGGATTAGCCTTATCAGCCTCAATTAAGAAAGAAAAAAAAGTTAGCTATGTTTTTTTTGGAGATGGAGCTGTAGAAGAGGGGGTATTTTACGAATCTTTAAATTTTGCAATAGTTAAAAAATTGCCTGTAATCTTTATTTGTGAGAATAACCTTTATTCAGTCTATTCTCCTTTAAAAGTTAGACAGCCATTGAATAGAAAAATTTATAAAATGGCTAAAGCAATAGGTGTAAAATCATTTTTTTATAAAACTAACGATGTTTTTAAATTATTTAAATTTTTAAAGAATAAAATTAGTTTTAACAAAAATAATCCTGGGCCTTTATTTTTTGAATTTGAAACTTATAGATGGAGAGAGCATTGTGGTCCTAATTTTGATAATAAAATTGGCTATAGAAAAGAATCTGAATTTCAAAAATGGCTTAAAAAAGATTCATTATTTCTATTAAAAAAAAAATTAATTTCAGCACAATTTTCATATACTAAAATTGAAAAAAGAATTCAGTTAGAAGTGTCAAAAGCCTTTAAATTTGCCGATGTATCTGAATTTCCAAAAAATAAAGATTTAAGCTTAAAAAATGTTTATGCAAAATAAATCGATTAAATATTCTGAGGCTATAAACAAGGCTTTATTTTATTCTATGAAAAAAGATAAAAATTTAATTTGTTATGGGCTTGGAATAACAGATCCTAAAAATATTTTTTCTACTACGACAGGACTAGAAAAAGAATTTGGAAAAGAAAGAGTTTTTGATGTTCCGACTTCTGAGAATGCTTTAACCGGAATATCAATAGGGGCTGCATTAAATGGCACCAGATCAGTAGTTTGTCATCAAAGATTAGATTTTTTTCTTTTAGCTATGGATCAGTTAGTGAATTCTGCTGCCAAATGGTACTATATGTTTGGATCTCAAGTATCCGTTCCTATTACTATAAGATTAATTATTGGTCGTGGATGGGGGCAAGGACCAACTCATTCTCAAAATTTACAAGCTTGGTTTAATCATATTCCAGGACTTAAAGTGGTCATGCCTTCATCACCAGAGGATGCTTATAATCTTTTAATCGCGTCTATATTTGATCCTAATCCAGTTATATTTTTAGAGCATAGATGGCTGCACGAAAGCATAGGGTCATTTAGAAAAAAATTAAAAAAATTAGATGAATATGGTTGTAAAAAAATTCGATCTGGAAAAGATATAACTATAATTTCTATGTCTTACTTGACTGTTGAAGCAATCAAAGCAGCAGAATATTTAAAAACTTTTTTTAACATTGAAGCTGAAATTATAGACATTAGAGTTATCAAGCCGCTTGATTTAAAAACTATATTAAACTCAGTTTCTAAAACTAAAAGAATAATATTACTAGACACGGGGGCTGAAGATGGATCTATAGCTAACGATATAATTGCTAAAGTATATAAAGAAGTTTTTGAATCTCTTAAAATTGCTCCAGTTAATTTATCTATGCCTAATATTCCAGAACCCACAAGCTATCAATTAACTAAAAATTTTTATGTAAATGCTGTTATTATAATCAAAGAAGTGTTGAAAATTTTTAAGATAAATAAAAAAATAAATTTAAAATCCCCAAGTATACACGATGTTCCTGGAGATTGGTTTAAGGGGCCATTTTAAAATATGTTAAAATTAAGTTTTCAATCATTTAAGAATTTAGATTCTACAATAAATCAATTAATTTTGGATCAGAAAATTCATTCTTATAAAAATAAAAGTTATAAATTAATAAAAAAAAAATTAGAAAAAAATATTTTAAAAATTTTATCAAAAAAAAAATCTCATATTAAATTGGGAAAGATTTGCGAATTAAACATCCCTTTTTTTTCAATGGGAAATATTAATTCAACACATTTATTTGGTTTAGATGAGATTATAATTTTTTGTTTTTATTTTATTAATAAAAATAAATATAAAACTGTATATGATCTTGGGGCAAATATAGGAGTACATTCAATAATACTTAACAAACTTGGTTATATGGTAAAAAGCTACGAACCTGATCCTGTTCATTTTCGGCGCTTAAAATTTAATTTAAAAAAAAACAAAATTACTAAAAAAATTAACGTTTTAAATAGAGCTGTTTCAACAAAACAAGGAGAGATTAAATTTGTTAAAATATTAAACAATACTACAGGCAATCATATTTTGGGTTCCAAAAAATTTTATTATGGAAAGATTAAAAAAATAAACGTAAAAACTGAAGAGTTTAGAAAAATTTTACACAAAGCAGATTTATTAAAAATGGACATTGAAGGTCATGAAAAAGAAGTAATCCTAACAACTGTAAAAAATGACTGGAAAAAAACTGATGCAATTGTTGAAATAGGCAGCAAAGAAAATGCAATTAGCATTTTTAAGCATTTAAAAAAAATTGGTATAAATATATTTTCACAAATGAAAGGTTGGCAGTTAATAAAAAATGTTCAAGATATGCCAAAATCTCATTTGCAGGGATCCATATTTATAACGAAAAGCAAAAAAATGAGTTGGAAAGACAGTTCTTTAGGCAATTTATAATTAATTAAATCTGATGAAATTTTATAATAAAAATCGAGTTGCTTTAGTCACAGGAGCTGGACGTGGCATAGGAAGATCAACCTGCATTGAATTTGCCAAAAACAACATACAAGTCATTGCATGTTCAAGAAGTATTAAAAATCTTAATTCTTTAAAAAAACAGGTAGATCAAATAAATAATAAGAAAAATATTATTATTAAAATTGATTTTGAAAAAAAAAATCAACTCAAATCTTTCTTAAAAAAAATAAAAATTCTTAAACCAGATATTGTTGTGAATAATTTAGGGGGCTCTCTAGGTATTAACGATCCCTTAACTTCTTCAAATAATTGGGAAAAAGTTATTTATTATAATTTATTTGTAGCGATAGAAATTAACAGACATGTCATACCGTATATGAAAAAGAAAAAATGGGGTAGAATTTGTCATGTATCTTCTATTTCAGCACTTGAAAATCAAGGCGCGCCATCTTACTGTGCATCAAAGTCTGCTTTAAATGCTTATGTAAGGAGTGTAGGAAGATTTGTCGCAAAAGATAATATTGTAATGACTAGTGTTATGCCAGGGCCAGTTTTTGCTAAAGGAAATTACTGGGATCTAATAAAAAAAACTAATTTAAAGCACTATAATAAATTTTTAAGAGAAAGAGTTGCAATAAAAAGATTTGGTAGACCAGAAGAAATCAGTGACGTTATAAATTTTTTATGCTCGGATAAATCTTCTTTTTGCGTAGGTTCATGTTTTTTAGTTGATGGAGGGCAGGGAAGAAGTTTTTATCCTGTTGAGTTTTAGTGTCAGTTTTAAATAAAGATTTAAGACAAAGAATAGTTGATATTATTATAAATTCAAAAGAAGGTCATATACCAAGCGCCTTTTCTGTAGTTGATATAATTAATTATCTTTACGAAAAAAAGATAAAATTACCCAAAAAAAATAACTGGAATAAAAGAGATTATTTTTTTTTGAGCAAAGGTCATGGGTGCGCAGCTTTATATGTTGTTTTAAATAAATTTAAAATATTAAGCGATAAAGATTTAAATAGTTACGGAAATTTTGGAAGTAAATTAGGCGGACATCCAGATATGACCAAAATATTTGGTGTAGAAGCAAGCACAGGATCTTTAGGGCATGGATTGCCAACGGCCGTCGGTGTTGCTTTGGGTCTAAAAATAAAAAATAATAATAATAAAGTTTATTGCTTAATAGGGGATGGTGAGTGCCACGAAGGCAGTATATGGGAAGCAGCAAATTTAGCTTCGAATTTACATTTGAATAATCTCATTTGTTTTTTGGATTGGAATAAATCTGCACAAAAATTATTAAAAATTGAAAATTTAAAAAAAAAATGGGAAGCTTTTGGTTGGAAATCGTCCATTGCCGACGGACATTCTGAAAAAAGTCTTGATAAATGTTTCATTAAAAACAAAGAAACCACAGATAGACCACGAATTATAATTTGCAAGAACATTAAGGGAAAAGGCGTTTCTTTTATTGAGGATAATCCAGTTTGGCATCATAAAATTCCAAACAATGAAGAGTATAAGATAATAAAAAAAGAACTCACTTTATGATTAAGAAACTAAGGCAACAATTTGCAGATTCGGTAACAGATATAGGAAAAAAAGATAAAAATTTAATAGTTTTAGTAAGCGATATAAGTCATGAGATTTTAAAACCCTTCGCTAAGGCATGTCCTGGTAGATATTATAATTTAGGGATATGCGAACAAGCCATAGTGAATATGGCAGCTGGTTTGAAAAAAGTTGGATTTTATCCGGTTTTGCATACTATAGCTCCTTTCTTGATCGAACGTTGTTATGAGCAAATAAAATTAGATTTTGGATATCAAAATCTTGGAGTTAATCTAGTGTCCGTCGGAGGAACTTATGATTATTCAAAGCTGGGGTGCTCTCACCACTGTTATTCCGATTTTGCATTAATGAATCAGTTTAGTAATTGCAATATTATTGTTCCTGGTTCAGCATTAGAATTTAAAATTTTGTTTAAAAGCATTTATAAAAAAAATAAAATAAATTATTTTCGTCTTACAGAGAATCCTCATCAAGTTTTAATAAAATCAACTGATATAAGATTTGGAAGAGGTATTAAGATTAAAAAAGGAAACAGCCTAACCTTAGTTGCTGTGGGATCAAAGCTTAAAGAAGCAATCCAAGCTTATAATTATTTTGCAAGTAAAAAAAAATATATAGAAGTACTTTATTATCATACTTTAAAACCTTTCGACAAAGATCTTTTAAGATCTAGTGTAAAAAAAAATAAAAGATTATTAGTTATTGAGGAATTCTCAAAAAAAGGTGGTTTTTTTAGCGAATGTCTCAATGCTACAAAAGATATAAAAAATGTTTTTTATGAAAATATTGGCATAGATTCTTTTGTTCAGGATTATGGAACTTATGATCAACTAAATAGTAGAACTGGTTTAGATTTGGATTCTTTAAAAAAGAAAATATTTAAAATAATTAAATAATGAAATCAAAAAACTGTTTTTTAAATAAAATTAATAAACCTTTATTAATTAAGGATTTTAATTTGCCAGATCCAAGACCAGGAGAAGTTATGGTAAAAATTTTTTTTAGTGGAATTTGCAGAAGTCAGATTATGGAGATTTCCGGGCATAGGAATAATAATAAATTTTTACCTCATTTTTTAGGTCACGAGGGCTCTGGAATAGTTATTAAAGTTGGAGCGGGTGTAAAAAAAGTAAAGAAGAATGATGAAGTTATTTTAACATGGATTAGAGGAAGAGGTATGGAAGTTAACAATGGCAAGATAATTAACAAAGATACCATTGTAAATTATGGCCCAATAACGACTTTGGGACAGTATTCTTTAATTTCTGAAAATAGATTAGTTAAAAAACCAAAAAATATGGATAGAAAAATAGCCGCATTATTTGGATGTGCTCTTTGTACTGGTTTTGGAATTGTTCTTAATGAGCTTAAGATTAATAAAAATAAAAATATTAATGTTGCCGTTTATGGCTTGGGTGGCATTGGTTACTCTTCTTTAGTAATGTTAAAATGTTTAGGAATTAAAAATATTACTATTTTAGACAACAATTATAAAAAATTGAAAATAGCTAAAAAAATTGGTATTAAAAATATTGTAAACACTTCTAATAACAATTTTTCTACAAATAATAAGAACTATCTTAAAAATACTTTTGATTTATGTATTGAAACCTGCGGATATAAATCAACAATTGAAAAGGCATTTGATCTTATAAAAAATAAAGGAAAAGTTATATTTGCTTCTCATCCGAAGAAGCTTGATAAGATAAGTATTGATCCTTTTGAGCTTATTAAAGGAAAAAAAATTGTAGGAACATGGGGAGGAGACGCATATCCCGATAAGGATATTAATTTTTTTTATAATAAAGTAAAAAAAAATTTAAGATATTTAAAACCAATGACAAAAAATATATATGCTCTATCACAAGTAAATAAAGCAATTAAAGATCTTAGCTCAGGGAATGTTCTTAGGCCTTTAATCAAAATGTAATTCATGAAAAAAAAAATAATTTTTGTTTCAGGTACATTTAATGTAATCCATTCAGGACACGCAAGACTTTTGCGTTATGCCAGAAGTTTGGGTGATTATTTGATTGTAGGAGTTACTTCAGATAAATTGGCGGGAAAAGAATCTTTTGTTCATCAAAAATTAAGAATTGAAAATCTAAAGCTTTTCAGTGGAATTGATAAAGTTATTTTGATTAATAATCTGAAAAAAACAATTTTAAAAATTAAACCCAATATTATAGTTAAGGGAAAAGAATATAAGTTTATTGAAAATCCAGAATCAGATTATATAAAAAAAATTGGAGCTAGATTAGCTTTTTCTTCAGGAGAAGTAGTTTTTTCATCAACAAAACTAATAAATAAAGAAATTGGTTTAAATCTAAAAAATAATATTAATTTTTCAGAAGAATTTATCGATAGAAGAAAAATTAATAAAAAAAAATTAATAAATTTTATTAAGAGATTTAAAACTTTGAATGTTTGCGTTATAGGAGATTTAATAGTTGATGAGTATATTGATTCAGATTTATTAGGAGCCTCAGCTGAGGAGCCGTCATTAGTAGTAAGACCTTTAACCTCTAAAAAATTTATAGGTGGAGCAGGTATAGTTGCTGCACATGCCAGAAATCTAGGATCTAAAACAATATTATTTGCGTTAATAGGGAACGATAAAGAAAAAGAATTTGTTAAAACACAAATTAAAGAAAATAAAATAAAATCGGGAATATTAATTGATAGTTTAAGACAAACTACATTAAAAAAAAGATATCGAGTAGAAAATAGAACTTTATTCAAAGCGAGTTATTTATCTCAGAATTTATTATCTCCTAATTTTGAAAAAATAATCATAAATAATGTAAAAAAAATAGTTAAAAATTTAGATTTAATTGTTTTGTCTGATTTTAATTATGGATGCTTGTCTCAAAATTTAGTTAATTCTATTACTGATTTAGCAAAAAAAAATAAAGTAGTTATTGCAGCTGATAGTCAATCTTCTTCTCAAATAGGTAATATTACGAGATTTAAAGATTTAGATCTAATTACTCCTACGGAAAGAGAGGCAAGAATTTCAATAAACAATAATAATGATGGCCTTATAGTTTTAGCCGATAAAATTTTAAACAAATCAAATGCTAAAAATTTAATTATGACTTTGGGACCTGATGGGATTTTAATTAATCAAAATATTAATAATGATAATAAAGATCCTAGAACTGTTGATAGAATATCTGCCATGAATCAGTATCCAATTGATGTTTCTGGTTCAGGAGATTCCTTGTTAATTGTGGCCTCAATGGCTTTAGCATCAGGCGCCAGCATTTGGGAAGCTTCATATCTGGGATCTTTAGCAGCGGCAATTCAGGTTAGTAGAATAGGAAATGTTCCTATACGCTCTAATGAAATTATTAATCTAATTAAAAATTAATTAATGAAAGCTATTTTGCTTTCCGCCGGCTTTGGAAAAAGATTAGGCAGCTTAACAAAAAATAAACCAAAATGTTTGTTAAAGGTTAATAACAAAGCAATACTTGAGATTTGGCTGGAAAAACTTTTTTCAAACAATGTAAAAGAAGTCCTAATTAATAGTCATTATTTGTCAGATCAGATTAAAGTATTTGTTGATCAATCAAAATATAAAAAAAAAATTAAACTTGTCTATGAAAGAAAATTATTAGGGACAGCTGGTACCTTATTAAAAAATATTAACTTTTTTAATAATCAAGATGGATTATTAATACACGCAGATAACTATATTGAGGAAGATATAGAAAATTTTGTAACTTTTTATAAAAAAAATAAAATGCCATTATCGTTAATGGCTTTCAAAACTTCTAATTTTAGAGACTGTGGAATTTTAAAAATTAATAAGAATAATACAGTAATTAATATATATGAAAAAAAAAATATATCTCATGGTAAGTATGCTAACGGTGCTATCTACATTCTATCAAAAGAAGCACAAGCAGAGATTAAAAAAAAATTTTTTAAAAAAAAGGATTTTGCAAAAGACATACTACCTAATTTTCTTGGAAGAATTTCTGCATTTAAAACAAAAAAAATTTTTGTAGATATAGGTAATATTGAAAGATATATTCGGCTTAATTTATTACTAAGTCGTAGAAAAAATATCAAATAATTAAAAAAAAAGTAAATGATAAATAAAATTTATAAATTATTAATTATAAATTGCAAATTTATTTTAATAGATTTTTTTATATTAATTTCTCTTTTTTTTTATAAAATTAAAATATTTATTGTTGGCTTTGATAATTTCTACTTAAGATTACTCTTTAAGTATTTTAATAAAAATGATCTTCAATCCTTTGTTTCATTAGCTAGATACCTATTTAAAAAATTTAATAAAAAACTTAATAATACTGATTTTGTTTCAGTAATATTTGATCATAGCGGATTTAAAAATATTGGTGTGGAAATAAGTAATTTTTCTGAAATGGGAAGAATTGTTTCTAGAAAAATAAACAATACAAATGACATTTTGTTATTTACGCCAGGTCTATTTAGTAGAATCGGACATCTAATTTTTTTAGATTTTTTTTTAAAAGCTATCAGACTTAATTTAATTGATGCAAAAAAAATTATTATAAGTGGACCTCTGAACAAATATCATCCAGGAGTTCTGAAACTTTTTAAAGATATTTCAGAAATAGAAATTAATGATAGATTTTATAAATCAAAAAATTTTAAAGAATTATCTTTTTTTAATATTCCAAGTCTAAATTCAATAAGAATTAAAGATGGACGTTTTTTCAATATAGCTCAGTTTGCTTATTATGTTAATAAATTGTGGGAACAAAAATTTAAAAAACCTTTATTATCAGTTGATATTCATGGTTTGTTGTACTCGCAAAAGATCTTAAAAATAGAGGGATTGGACATATTAAATGATCCTTTTGTTTTATTGCATGTAAGAAATAATAATAATGAAAAAATATTTAATTTACGAAATGCAAAAATTGAAACTTATCGGGAAGCAATAGAATTTTTAATTAATAAAGGTGTTTCGGTGGTTCGCATAGGAGATGAAAATATGGAAGATTTTTATTTTCCTTCTAAAAAATTTATTGATTTAAGAAAACATGAGAGACAAAAAAATATTATAACTTATTTGGCAGCTCAATGTTCTTTCCAGATTGCAACTGGTTCAGGACCAATGGTTTTAAATACTGTTTTTAACAAACCCATTTTATTCACTAATATGATGCCATTACTTTCTTCTATAGGCAGAGAAAATGATTTAATTATCCCCAAAATGTTTTTTAGAGAAAAAAATCAAGTTGTAAAATTGGAAGAAAGATTTAAGGATAATTTTGCTAGTGAGTCTAGTTTTTTTTATAAAAAAAATAAAATTTATGTTGAAGATAATAGTAAAGAAATACTCAAGGATTCTGTCGAAGAAATGTATAATAAAGTTATATTAAATCAAAATTATGATTTGTCTTATAATCAGATAAAATTTAAGGACTTCTCTAAGAAAAGTAATATTGTTCCGCTAACAATTGTTAAAAAAATTGAAAAAACTTTTCCAGATTTTTTTTAATAATATAGATGAAAAATATAATTGTTTTTGGAGTATCATTTATAGGTATAGTAATAATTTTTTTTTTATCTTTTTTTATAAAAATAAGGGTAGGAAGATTGTATAGTGGCAGAGTAGGACATTTATGCCTAAATCTAGATAACTATATCTTTAATAAAAAAAATTCTCTTGAAATAACTTTATTCGGAACAGATAAATTTATTGCAAATAAAAAAATTTTAGAAATTATTAATAGAAATAATAAATTAATTTTTTTTTCAAGAATTTTTTTTTTTCCATAC
>Ga0114968_10002956_pt1 | contig 12846 bp, 11 predicted proteins | sample M_130807_EF_Meta_FD_87020 | JGI IMG/M metagenome (GOLD analysis project Ga0114968, IMG submission 87020) | Freshwater microbial communities from Lake Montjoie, Canada to study carbon cycling - M_130807_EF_MetaG | ecosystem: Environmental > Aquatic > Freshwater > Lake | place: Lake Montjoie... | reverse complement strand
GACGGCAGCCTTCTTCGCCGGCGCCTTCGTGACGGCAGCCTTCTTCGCCGGCGCCTTCGTGACAGCAGCCTTGCCAGCCGCGCCACTTCGGCTTGTCGACGCCATGAGTCCCCTGTCTGAGCGGCTCGCCGATCCACGGCAAGTGGCCGAATAATAGGCCGACCAGCACCCTCACGTCCGCTGCCGCGCCGCCCCGGCCGATATCCTCAGGGCCCGCGCGAGCATCGCGCCTGCCTCCGGAGGACCTATGTATCGCGCCGTGCCCGCGCAGATCGACCTGCCGGCAATGGAGCACGAAGTCCTCGCGCTGTGGGACGCCGAGCGGGTGTTCGAGCGATCCATCGAGCAGTCCACCGGCCGGCCGCACTGGGTCTTCTACGAAGGTCCCCCCACGGCCAACGGCCGGCCGGGCACACACCACGTCGAAGCCCGCGTCTTTAAGGACATATTCCCGCGATACCGGACCATGAAGGGCTACTACGTACCCCGGCAGGCCGGCTGGGATTGCCACGGCCTCCCGGTTGAACTCGCCGTCGAGAAGGAACTCGGATTCTCCGGCAAGCAGGACATCGAGCGATACGGCGTGGCCGAGTTCAACGCCAAATGCCGAGACTCGGTGCTTCGTCACGTCGACGAATTCACCCAGATGACCCGACGCATGGGCTACTGGGTCGACTTCGATCATGCCTACTGGACGATGGATAAGGACTACGTCCAAAGTGTGTGGTGGTCGCTCAAGCAAATCTTTGACAAAGGACTGCTGGTGCAAGACCACAGGGTCGCGCCGTACTGCCCTCGCTGTGGGACCGGTCTGTCCGATCATGAACTCGCCCAGGGCTACGACACGGTTGTGGACCCGTCGGTCTACGTGCGCTTTCCCGTGCAGCCTGAGGAAGCACTTGCACAGCAATTTCCCGGCCTAGCGCTTCTTGTCTGGACCACGACCCCGTGGACACTGGTATCGAATACGGCTGTGGCTGCAAAGCCATCGGCCATGTACGCCGTGGTGCGCACGGTCGAGGGCGAGCACCTACTGATGGCCGAGGACCTCGTCGCGGCGAATACAAGCGAGGGCGCTGAGATCGTTCATCGACTACCCGGTCGCGAGCTCGAGCGCCTGGGCTACATCCGCCCGTTCACCTACGTCGACATTCCCGACTCGCACTTCGTCATCCTCGCCGACTATGTCACCACCGACGACGGCACAGGACTCGTTCATCAGGCACCAGCGTTTGGTGCAGATGACCTTGTGGCTTGCCGGTCCTACGACTTGCCCGTCGTCAATCCGATCCGACCGGATGGTCACTTCAACGACGACCTCGACGTGGTCGGTGGGGTGTTCTTCAAGAAGGCTGACGAACTGCTCATAGCAGTGCTCAACGCATCCGGGCGGCTGTATCGCCATCTCCCCTACGAGCACTCCTACCCGCATTGCTGGCGCTGCCATACACCTCTCATGTATTACGCGCAGCCTTCCTGGTACATCCGAACCACAGCCATCAAGGATCAACTGCTCGCACAGAACGAGCAGACAGCTTGGTACCCCCAGACCATTCAGTGGGGACGCTACGGAGACTGGTTGCGCAACAATGTCGACTGGGCGTTGTCTCGCAATCGTTACTGGGGAACTCCACTTCCCATCTGGCGGTGCCCCGAGGGCCATCTCACCGCGGTGGACTCACTAGCCATGCTGTCTGACCTTGCAGGTCACGACGTAACACAGACCGATCCGCACCGGCCATACGTCGACGACATCACCATTCCGTGCCCGCAGTGCAGTGCGCAGGCCAGCCGCGTGCCCGAGGTCATCGACTGCTGGTACGACTCCGGTGCGATGCCTTTCGCCGCAGTGGGCTATCCACACGTTGATGCAGACACCTTCGCATCGCAATACCCCGCCGACTTCGTCTGCGAGGCAATCGACCAGACCCGCGGCTGGTTCTACAGCCTCATGGCCATCGGGACGCTGGTCTTTGACCAGTCCTCGTACAAGAACGTCGTCTGCCTGGGTCACATCCTCGATGAAGACGGCCGCAAGATGAGCAAGCACCTCGGCAACGTGCTCGAACCCATTCCGTTGATGGACGATCACGGAGCCGACGCACTGCGATGGTTCATGCTGGCAAGCGGGTCACCTTGGCAGGCTCGGCGCATCGGCCATACGGCTATTGCCGATGTGGTGCGCAGGACTCTGCTGACCTACTGGAACACCGTCTCCTTCCAGTCGTTGTATGCGCGCACCGCCAACTGGTCACCCGAGGTCCCCGCCCCAGCGCCCGCCGCGCGCCCGGTCATCGACCGGTGGGTGCTGTCGGAGGCACACGCCCTGGCCGCCGAGGTCGATGCCGCGCTGGACTCCTTCGACACCCAGCGTGCCGGCCGGGTGCTGTCAGCTTTCGTCGACGACCTCTCCAACTGGTACGTGCGTCGCAGCCGACGTCGCTTCTGGGACGGGGACCCGTCCGCACTTGCCACGCTGCATGAAGCGATCCGCATCGTGACGTTGTGCCTGGCCCCGTTCACACCGTTCATCACCGAACGGGTGTGGCAGGACCTGTTCCGGCCCACCGATCCCGACTCCCCCACGTCGGTGCATCTTGCATCGTGGCCCGAGTCAGATTCTTCCCTTGTGAACGTCGAACTGGGCGAACGCATGGGCGTGGTGCGACGAATCGTCGAACTTGGCCGTGCCGCCCGATCCACCTCGAGCGTTAAGACTCGTCAACCCCTTCGCCGGGCGCTGGTCTCCGCACCCGGGTGGGCATCGCTGGACGAAGAGCTGCGAGCGGAGATAGCCGAGGAACTCAATGTCCTTACCCTGGAGTCCTTGGACGGCGAGACATCCGACCTCGTGGACGTCAGCATCAAAGCTAACTTCCGATCCCTTGGCCAAAGATTCGGCAAGCAGACACCGCTGGTTGCCACTGCCATCTCCCAGGCCCATGCGGCGACATTGGCCCATGACCTTCGCGACACCGGCACCGCGACCGTGATGGTTGCGGAACTCGGCGTCGTGACGCTCGGACCTGACGACCTGATCATCAGCGAGACACCTCGCGAAGGATGGGCCGTGGAGTCCGCCAACGGCGAAAGCATCGCTCTGGATCTGGAAATCGACGACGAGCTTCGACGTACAGGCCTGGCCCGCGATGTCATCCGCGCGATTCAGGAAGCCCGGAAGGTGTCCGGATTGGACGTGTCGGATCGCATCAGCCTGTGGTGGCAGTCAGACGACCCTGAACTGGTCCTGATGTGGACTGAGCACGGACGCGACATCTGTCGCGAGGTACTGGCGATCGCATGCGACCAGGGCCCGCCGAGCTCCTTGGCTTACCAGGTCGACTCAGAACTACCCATGTCGATGGCGTTGCTCAAGCACACTGCGTGATCAACGTTCTTGTCCACGGCAGCGTCGCGCTAGGCGTGATTGGCTCCCTCGGGAACCAACGCCAACTGAGAGGTCAGCATGTCGCGCACTTCTGCGCGAATGACGTCGGCCCGGGTCAGGGCTAGCCGGATGATTTCATCCGCCGACTGCTGAGCAAGTGACAGAACGGCTTCGTCTTCCGTCGCGTGCTCGGTAACCATTCCGGGCTGCCGAGGTGACACCACCTGACCAGCGACGGGCACAGCAACGGGCTCAACGGCCGACTCAAGGACGGCGTCAGTATCTGGTGAGCCGGGAGCCACCGCAACGATCGGAGGCGGTGCCGGCTCTTGGCTGGCGGTCGGCCGTGGAAAGGGCAGGGGTTCCGTGTGCTTGAGGTCATCACCGGCTGCAGCATTCCCGTCACCACCACGATCCGTGGCTCCCGAACCCGGTTGCCCGTCAGCAACCAGTCCTTGAGCGGAATCGGCTCTGGCTGTTTCACTCGCCAGTTGACCTTGCAGCGTTCGCACGTGACCTTCAAGTTCGCGAACCTGCGCGTGCAGGAGTGAATTTTGCGCCCTCATCGCTTCTTCGGCCTCGCGCGCGCGCTGCACTTCATCAGTGCGACGGATCAGATCACTCTCGATCACGTCGAGGAAGGAGTCCACCTCGTCCATGTCGTAACCCGTGCGCATTCGGGTAGTACCGAACATGGTGTTGCGCACGTCTTCTGGTGACAGGGCCACGATCTCGCCTCCCGGGGATTGAGGGTCAGAGTGCCAGGAGGATGTTGATCAGGATCTGCAGGCCCACCAGCAGCACCAAGAAAGCGAGGTCGAACTGGACCTGACCGAGTCTGATCGGCGGCAGCACACGCCGAATCAATCGAAGCGGCGGATCGGTGACAGAGTAGATCGCTTCGGCCAACACAAGCACGAATCCCCTCGGACGCCACCCTCGGGCAAAAACCTGGACGAGGTCAAGAACAAGCCGCGCAATGAGAATGAGCCAATAAAGCCAGAGGACTGACGCGACGATCTGAGCGGCACCGGTCATGATTCGTAGTCACCAAAGCTCTCAGCTCTGGTTGAAGAACCCATCCTTGACCAACTGAGCACGAGCCTCGTCCCCCACATCGACATTGCTCGGCGACAGCAGGAAGACCTTGTTGGTGATGCGCTCAATGGACCCATGCATGGCAAACACCAGGCCAGCAGCAAAATCGATGATGCGCTTGGCATCACCGTCATCAAGTTCCAGGAGGTTCATGATCACCGGGACGCCATTGCGGTACTCCTCGCCGATCCGGCGGGCGTCGTTGTAACTGTGCGGATGGATCGTCTCGATGCGACTGATCTCTGCCACCCCGCGCGCCATGCCGGGGCGGGGCCCCGGGGCGCTCGGGCGCCCTGCCTCTGGCGCCTCGGACCGGAAGGTGCGAACTGACCGTGATTCGGGAATCGGATGGACCCCGCGGCTGGCGTACCGCTCGTCAGGCCGATCGTCGTAGCGCTCATCGCGCCGTTCGCCGTACCGAACGCTGCGGGAGTCTCGGCCGGAACGGCGAGCCACCTCGTAGTCGTCGTACTCGTCATACTCGTCCTCAAGGTGGTCCTCGACAAGACCGAGGTAGACGGCCATCTTGCGCATGGCGCTTGCCAAAGCCGATCCTCCCTCTACAGACGAATTACGCTGTGACGCTACTGCACCGGAGGCCTGGACCCGAGTACCGCACCACCGATGCGCACTTGTGTCGCACCGTGGACTATGGCCTCTTCGAGGTCCCCGCTCATCCCCGCGCTCATCTGCGTGACCATCGGGTGCCGAGCACCCAAGAGACCCCTCACCTCGGCCAGCAATGCAAATGCCTGGTCCGCTGCCCCGTCCTCTGGCACGGGGGCCACTCCCATGACGCCCCTCAGGACAAGGCCCGGTGCAGCGGCGACACAGTCCGCTAACTCCAGCGCTGCACCCGGGGCCACTCCGCCGCGCTCCGGACGCTCGTGGGGATCGAGGTTCACTTGGATGAGCACATCGATCAACCGATCGGCCGCAACAGCCCCCTTGCTCAGAGCCTCCACCAGCGCAAGGCGATCCATGGATTCCACGACATCCGCCCAGCGCGCGACCGAGGCAGCCTTGTTGCGTTGGACCTGCCCGATCATGTGCCACTGGAGCCCCGCGTCCGATACGTCGCGTCGCTTGGGTCCAGCCTCTTGGTCGCGGTTCTCCCCCACATGGATCACCCCGAGTTCCTGCAAGAGCACCACGTCGCTCGCAGGGAACGTCTTGGTGACCACCATGAGCGTGACGGGGTCGGTACGTCCGGCCAGTGCGCATGCCGCATCAATGCGAGCCCGCACGGTCGCCAGCCGCTCTGCAATGTGATCGCGTCGCGCTTCCTGAGTGGTCACATCCATACCCATCATTGTCACCCCTGCCCAGACGTATCCGTCGACAGACAGATGGCAATCCCATGTCGTCCCGTGCGTCCGTCGCGACGGTAGGAGAACAGGTCGGCGTCTTCCGCGGTGCATCGAGAATCCCGCCACACCACCGTGACATTGCAGTCGTCGAGTTGCGCCAAGACTCCCGCGGTCACATCGATCCCCGGTTGCCCGTTGGCGGCGACGACCAGAGCCGCGTCCGCAACGGCACACTCGCGTCGCACTCGCGCAGCACGCTCACGTGGTACCGGGTAACACTGTCCGCAGATCGCCGGCCCCACAACCGCCGCAACCTGGTCGCCGCCTGACTCCTCCCGCAGCGCCACCACCGCGGCGGGTACCGCACCCAGCACAAGTCCGGTCCACCCGGCATGTACGACGGCCACGCTCGATCCGGCAGCCAGGGCAACGGTCACACAGTCAGCGCCCAGTGCGATGAGAGCCAGGCCAGGCTGCGAGGTCACAAGAGCATCGACACCGGTGATGACTCCCGACGAGGACACGACCGCGACGTCAGCACCGTGCACGGCGTCAAGAACTGCCCAGCTTTGAGCGCCTGCGTGGGCGGCTACGCGCTCAAGATTCGTCTGCACGCACCCGGGGTCGTCGCCCACATGACGGGCGAGATTGAGGCTGTTGAAAGGTGGAGCGCTTACCCCTCCAGAACGACCGGTGGCCACCCATATCGCAGGGTGGCCACCGGGTGATCTGAGAAGTCCGGAATGCACGGGACTACTTGAGGAAGTCAGGAATATCCAGATCGTCGTCGCCGTCATCGAACACGATGGTGCGCGGTGCCTGCGTGGAGCGCGAAGTCGGCGCCACTACTGCAGGCATCTCACCGGTGCCGCTGTCCGACGACGACCTGATCGTTGCCGAGGACTGGCCACGTCGTGCCGGAGGTTCGCCACCATCAAAGCCGGCAGCAATAACCGTGACGCGAACTTCGTCACCGAGCGTGTCGTCGATGACCGCACCGAAGATGATGTTGGCATCAGGATGGGCCGCATCACTCACCAGACGAGCGGCCTCGTTGATCTCGAACAGACCCAGGTCGCTACCACCGGAGATCGACAGCAGCACTCCATGGGCTCCATCGATGCCCGCCTCGAGCAACGGACTGGAGATGGCTTTCTCGGCCGCCTCGACCGCTCGGGATTCGCCGCGTGCGGATCCAATGCCCATGAGTGCCGAACCGGCTGAATGCATGACGCTCTTCACGTCGGCGAAGTCAAGGTTGATCAGGCCGGGTGTCGTGATGAGGTCGGTGATTCCCGAGACGCCTTGCAGAAGAACGTGGTCGGCCTGACGGAATGCATCGATCACACTGATGTTGCGATCGGCAAGGGAAAGAAGCCGATCGTTAGGGATGACGATGAGGGTGTCCACCTCGGAGCGCAGAGCCTCCACGCCCGTGTCCGCTTGAGACATTCGCCGACGACCTTCGAAGCCGAACGGACGGGTGACGACGCCAATGGTCAGCGCGCCAAGAGAGCGAGCAACCCGGGCCACCACGGGTGCGCCACCGGTTCCGGTGCCGCCACCTTCGCCCGCGGTGACAAAAACCATGTCGGCTCCGCGCAGGACTTCCTCGATCTCTTCGAGGTGATCATCTGCAGCCTTCTTGCCGACCTCGGGATTGGCCCCAGCTCCCAAGCCACGCGTGAGTTCCCGTCCGATGTCCAGCTTCACGTCGGCATCGCTCATGAGGAGCGCCTGCGCGTCAGTGTTGATGGCGATGAACTCCACGCCCTTGAGCCCCACCTCGATCATGCGGTTCACGGCATTGACTCCACCGCCGCCGATGCCGACGACCTTGATCACTGCCAGGTAGTTCTGCGGAGCCGCCATGCCAATCCTTCCCTCGGTGCTGCGTAGTGCCAGCGTCCAGCGACGCGCAGACTCTCAACCTCTACATGAGGCTGAACTTTCGACCCGCCTGCGGCCGGCGGGAGGTTAGAGGCAAGAAGTCGTGCTACGCAAGGTGAAAACGTGGTGTGTTGCCGACATTCGCACTCGTCCATGAGGAAGCCTCGACTGGGGGTTGAGACTTTGGTCCCCCGTCAGCCTCGTTTCCACATAGTTGGCAACTCCGGGGATGTGACGTCGTAGATGTCCGCACGATGCCGGAGCAACGAGCGGAGGACCTGCGCCTTTTCCGTCGCCTTCTCCGCACTACCCCAGTGCACCAGCGCGCCACCTCGCAGAGCTAGATCGACATTGTCTCGGGTCGTCGCGGTGATCGCCTTGACCCGGCCGGCCAGATCTGTCGGGAGGGAGGAGTAGGCCCCCATCGCCGCGATCAGCGCGTCACCGTTGGCCGTGACCGTCGGCAACGACGCTTCTGCGGCAGGTGCAATCGCGTCGCCGCCCACAGTGGTCGTCCGCGCCGGTGTGGCACCCTGCGGCAACGTGTAGACCGCGCCATCCGCCGCGACCGACTCCCCCGAGCTCAGCGTGGCGATAGCCGCCCTGGGCACCGCGGCGACCACCACTTCGTGCGGCCATCCCCGGCGCACCTCTACAGAGGCCACCCAGGGCAGTTGGCGCACCGCGAGACTGGCGGCGGCAGCATCCAGGCGCGCTAGCGGAACCCCGATCGGAACGTCAGCGGCCGACAGGACGGCACTGGCGGCGGCGCCCTCAACCCCCACCGCACGCACGCTCGACACCGCCAGCAGCGACGAGAACCAGAACAGCCAGACAACCATGGCGACACCACCGGACACGCCCACGACGATGCCGCCGACCAACAGTCGACGGCGCCATGCGGTGCGTGATCCGACCAGAATTTCCGTTGCCCTGCGGCGCGACAGTTTGGCGGCGCGTGCAGCGCGCGCCTGCTGGTCCTTGCGGCGGGGTGGCCGTGGCGCACGGCGAGGAGGCTTAGTTGCCGATGCCGACATCACGATGCCTCCCGCAAACGAAGTAGCTCCAGCACTTCCATCGCGATCATGCCGATGTCACCTGCACCCAAGGTCATCACAACATCACCCGGACGCGCGCGCTGCACCAGATGCTGCGCTACGGCTGACCAAGATGGTTCGAAGACCACATGATCGGGTGCGAGTGGAACATGCGCAGCCATCGTGTGTCCGCTCGCCCCAGGGATAGGAGTCTCGCCAGGGGCATAGACCTCCAAGACGACAACGTCATCAGCCAGGCCTAGTGCGGCACCGAACTCCTTCACGAACATCGCGGTTCGGTAGTAATGATGTGCTTGGAACGCGACGACCACCTGCCCCGCGCCCGCCACATCTCGCGCCGCACGCAGCGTTGCCTCGATCTCGGTCGGGTGATGCGCGTAGTCGTCAAACACCCGCACTCCGTCAACTTCGCCTCGAAAATCAAACCGACGTCGTGTGCCGCTGAACGATGCGAGTCCTGATCGAAGGTCGGCAGTGGAGAAGCCGAGGCCAACACCGGTCGCAAATGCCGCAAGTGCATTGAGGGCGTTATGTCGACCGGGGACCTGCAACGAAATGGTGCCCAAGGAGGCGCCGTTGTGACTGATCTCGAAGGACCACCCCTGCGCTCCCGACGTCGCTTCCTGGAGCCGGTAGTCGGCTTCGTGGCTTTCGCCGTAGGTCCGAACGTCAACCCCCGCCTCGCGCGCTCGGTGGGCGAGCCGGGCCCCACCATGGTCGTCAACGCAGATCACCACGAACCCGCCCCGGTCTCGAATGCCCGTAGCGAACGCCACAAAAGCCTGCTCTATTGCATCAAAGGAGCCCCAGTGATCCAGATGATCGGGCTCGACGTTGGTCACGATGCCCGCGATGGCGTCCAGTGCCAGAAATGCGCCATCGCTCTCGTCGGCTTCTACGACAAAGAGATCTCCGGTGCCCAGATGCGCATTGGACCCCGACTCGTTGAATTCACTGCCAATCGCAAAAGAGGGATCCGCACCGCAATGTTGAAGAGCCACCGTGAGCATGGATGTGGTCGTTGTCTTTCCGTGTGTACCCGCCACGGCAACGCCGCGACTGCCGTGCATCACCAGGGTCAGTGCCTCGGCACGACCGATCTCGGGCACCCCGAGATCACGTGCAGCAACGCGCTCCGGATTGTTGGCCGGAATGGCGGTGGAGTAGATGAGGGTGTTCACTCCCGTCACCATGCCGGCGTCGTGGCCCACCCGCGCATCTACCCCGATCGCCGAGAGGGCGCGCAGTCGGCGTGAGTCCTTGGCATCTGTCCCTGAGACGGTGGCGCCCTGCGCCACCAGAATCCGGGCGATGCCAGACATGCCAGCGCCACCGATACCCACGATGTGGATTCGGGGCGACGTCACGTCCCGCCTCCCACCTTCAGCACGATGCGAGCAAGCTGCTCGTCAGCGTCGCGGACCCCCTGCCCGCTCGCAGCAGCACCCATGAAATGCAGCCGCTCCCCATCGTGCATCAAGCCCAGCACGGTCGTCGTGAGCCACTCCGCGGTCAAGTCCTCATCGGTGACCAGTAGGCCTCCTCCGGCAGCCACCACCGGGGCCGCATTTCGGCGCTGCTCCCCATTGCCGATCGGCAGGGGAACATAAATTGCTGGGAGCCCCACGGCTGCGAGTTCGCCGCAGGTCATCGCGCCAGCGCGCGTGACCGCGAGATCGGATGCGGCGTAGGCCAGATCCATTCGGTCGAGATACGCCACAGGAAAATAGCCGGGCTGGGGGGTGGGGGCAGCGTTTCTGGCTCCGTACGCATGAACGACCTGGATCCCGGCCTGCAGCAGCGACGGCAACGCGCCGGACAGCGCAGCGTTGACCCGTGCGGCTCCCTGGGAACCACCGAAGACCAGCAGTACGGGAGCCTGCTGGTCCAGCCCCAGGTCTGCTCGGGCCTGATCGCGAACTTTCGTCCGATCAAGATTGCTGATCGCAGTTCGCAGCGGAACCGCCATCGAGTGTGAGCCACGCATCTGTTCGGGAAACACCGCGTAGACATGTGAGGTGAATCGAGCACCGAGCTTGTTCGCGATTCCCGGCGTCGCATTGGCCTCATGGATTACCAGTGGCGTGTGCGTGCGTCGGGCTGCAAGATATGCGGGAACAGCGGCGTAGCCACCAAACCCAATGGCCACAGTCACCTGACGTTCGCGCATGATGCGCGTTGCTTGATTGACGGCCGTCATCAATCGAGGACCCAGACGTACCAGGTCTCCATTGGGTCGACGCGGCAGCGGCACCGCCGGGACCGTGACGAGCTCATAACCTCGCGCCGGAACAAGTGCGCCCTCCAATCCTCGCTCACTGCCCAAGACGAAGATGGATGCACTGGGGTCCAGCCGTCTGATCGCATCTCCCACATTGAGAGCAGGCTCAATGTGTCCGCCCGTTCCGCCTGCAGCAAGCGCAATGCGCACGGGACTCACCTCTTGCGCAATGCCTGCGCGGTGCTGCGCCGACGAAGTGCCTGGCGCGCGCCGGGTTCTTGTCGAGCGAAGGCCATGAGCATGCCAAGTGCCACCAACGTGGGCACGAGAGAGGAACCGCCATAGGAGACCAGCGGCAACGGCACACCCGTGACCGGAAGCAGGCCGAGAACTGCGCCGAGATTGAGAATCGCTTGCACGACGATCCAGCAGCCGACACCCGCAGTGGCTAGGCGCACGAACATGTCATCGGTATTGCGCACCATGCGAAAGATTGCGAAAGACAAGACCGCAAAGAGCGCCAGGACTGAAATGGTGCCCACCAGCCCCAGCTCTTCGCCGATGACCGGAAAGATGAAATCGGTGTGTGCTTCAGGCAGGGAGCCCCACTTCTCGCGGCTTGCGCCCAGTCCGACGCCCCACCAGCCCCCGCTTCCCAGCGCGAGCTGGCCTTGGCCAACCTGCCATCCAGCACCTAAGTGGTTCTGGTCTGGATGCAGCCAGCTCGTGAACCGTTCCATGCGATAGGGAGCTGCCACGGTGAGCAGAAGAATGCCGAGAGACATCACCGCGCCGATGGCGGCAAACACGCGCAACGGCGCACCCACGGCGAACAGCAGACCCAGGGCGATTGCAGCAAGCATCAGTGAGTTGCCGAAGTCACCTTCCAAGAGGACCAGGATGAGCATGGCGCCGGCTACGGGAAGCAACGGCGTCAACAGGTTGCGCCAATTGTCCAACGGGCGATCACGCCGCGTGAGCGTCGTGGCACCCCACACGACAAGACTGAGTTTGGCCAACTCGCTCGGCTGGAATCGGAAAGGCCCAAAGAAGTCGATCCAGTTGCGCTGACCGGCGACAGACACACCGATGACCAGCACGATGACGAGGAATGTGCCGGCCACACCCAGGAATGGCCACGAGATGCCGCGCCAAAAAGGTATGGACGTGCGGGCCGCGATGAACATCGCGACCAAACCCACCGCGGCGAAGAGCGCCTGGCGTTCGGCCAGCGTGTACGCGTTGCCGAACACCCGGTAACTGTCAATGCTCGAGGCGGACAGCACCATGATCAACCCGAGGGTGAGAAGGAGCAGCGTGGTTCCCAGTAATAGGTAATAGGTGCTCAGCGGATGATTGAGCAGAACGCCGATGCGCTGGACCAGGCCCTGACTCTCGCGACCCCGCCTCGCGCGTCGCTCGGACGCCGGGCGGTCCGCATCATGATCGACACCGATCAGGCTCACGCACGGCCTCCGCGAGCCGCATTCGTGAAACCCGGAAGCGCACGCACCGCTGCCGAGAACTGCCGGCCCCTGTCGGCGTAGTCACCGAACATGTCCCAGGAGGCGCACCCGGGCGCCAGCAGCACGGTATCCCCCGGCATGGCGCTCGCCATCGCACGCGCCACAACCTCCTCCATAGCCCCAGTTTCCCCTTTAGTCACCTCCGAAACAGGGACATTCGGGGCGTGTCGGGCCAGGGCGCCGGCCAGCACCGCTCGGTCCTGACCCAGAAGAACCACCGCGCGAAGCCGATCGCGGGCCGCCACGACGAGGTCGTCAAAATCCTGGCCCTTGGCCAATCCCCCCGCGATCCAGACGACCGACGGATACGCCCGCAACGAGGTCATCGCCGCATGGGCATTGGTGGCCTTGGAGT
>Ga0114968_10002954_pt1 | contig 12847 bp, 10 predicted proteins | sample M_130807_EF_Meta_FD_87020 | JGI IMG/M metagenome (GOLD analysis project Ga0114968, IMG submission 87020) | Freshwater microbial communities from Lake Montjoie, Canada to study carbon cycling - M_130807_EF_MetaG | ecosystem: Environmental > Aquatic > Freshwater > Lake | place: Lake Montjoie... | reverse complement strand
TAGTGAATGGATTATATTTATCCAATGATTACGGTAGTTCATGGACACTAAACACATCTTATGCGACTGCAGCAGATATTAGTTTTAGTTTGTCTCTTGCAATGTCATCTTCTGGACAATATTTAGCTGCACTTGTCACATATATTACATATGTTCCTCCAGGTTCTCAAAATCAATATAAATATGGATATGTAACTACAAATTCAAATTATGGGTATGGATCATGGAATGCGACAACACTTGTAATTCAGGAAGATTTTTTTCAAACCAGTCCTAGCCAAGCAACTCAAATACAAATATCATCAAACGGGCAATATTTAGCAATGTGTTATGAAAATTACATATCTACATCGAATAATTATGGTAATACTTGGATAAATACACAACAATTAGTGAATAACCCGAATCCAAATAACAATTTGATTGCATCATCAGCAAATGGACAATATTTAGTTGCAACTTCTTCAAACGATACAACAAATTATGGAATATATACATCCACTGATTATGGTAGTACATGGACTCCACAGACAAATGGATTACCTTCACCCAATAACCCTCCTATAACTTGGAATTGCGTTGCATCATCGGTTACTGGGCAATATTTAGCTGCAGGCGTCAATGGCGGGGGAATATATACGTCGAATAATTATGGTAGTTCATGGACACAACAAAATATAGTAGATTCTGGATGGTTTTCATTAGCATTCTCCTCAAGTGGGCAATATTTGGTTGCATGTGCTAGTACCTATATTACACCTGGTGGAATTATTACACCTGGTGGAATATATACCTATTCTATAGATATGGATATAGGAAATATTTACGGTTCTATGATTGAAGAGTTACAACTAGCGGAAAATCAAAATACAAATGCAAATCCTTGAATTTGAATAATATTGAATAATATAGAATAATAGAAAAAATAAAAACAAAATAATATAGAATAAAATATGCAAGATCCGTATAGTTTGAATTATACTGTACAAGGTACAAATGAGTGGTCGCAAACAAGTGCGCCTAACGAATCTTGGAGTTCCATTACATCTTCTAGTAGCGGACAATATCTAGCTGCATGTATTAATGATGGTGGGATACATACGTCGAATAATTATGGTAGTTCATGGATTCCACAAACCAACGGATTACCTACAGATGCAAGTTGGAATTCCATTGCACCATCATCATCGGGTCAATATCTAGTTGCATGTATTAATGGTGGAGGAATTTATACATCCAATAATTATGGTAATACATGGATTGCACAAACAAACGGATTACCTTCAAATAGTAATTGGTCTTCTATTACATCATCATCATCAGGTCAATATTTATTTGCATGCTCTACAAATGATTCGACATATCAGGGAATATATGCATCAACTAATTATGGTTATACATGGACCCAACAAACAGTTGGTACTCTTTCAAATACTCCTCCTATAAATTGGTCTTCCATAACATCATCCGCAAACGGACAATATGTAGCGGCATGTATTAATGGTGGAGGAATATATACATATACATATAATACGGTTGGCACTCCGTGGATACAACAAACAAATGGATTACCAGCAAATGCGTTGTGGACTTCTATTACAACATCCGCAAATGGACAATATCTAGCGGCGTGCATTTATGGCGGCGGAATATATACGTCAAATAGTTACGGTATTTCATGGATATTAGCAAATGGAACTTATTCTCAACTGTGGACTTCTATTACGTCATCTGCGAATGGTCAATATCTAGCGGCGTGCATTTATGGCGGCGAAATATATACGTCGAATAATTATGCTTATTTATGGACACGAACAAGCGCACCTACAAATAAAAGTTGGACTTCCATTACAATGTCATCTAGTGGTCAATATGTAAATGCTTGTAGTAGTGATGGATATATATACACATACTCTATTGATATGGACATAGGAAATGTATTTGGATCCATGATAGAAGTATTACAATTATCTGAACAAAATCCATTATCTGAACAAAATCCATAAAAATACTTTGTATTATAAAATATAAAATATAAAATATAAAATATAAATATATGCAAAATCCATATAATACAAATTTTATACAACAAAAACCAAATATTTGGACAACGTCAAGTAATTTAACTGCGGCAGAATTAGCATCATCTTGGTATTCGGTTGCATCTTCAAGTAACGGACAATATGTAGTTACATGTGTTTCTAGTGGAGGGATATATACAAATGCAAATTATGGTAGTGGTACATGGACACAACAAACAACTGATGCACCTACAGATGCATCTTGGAATTCAATCACATCATCCTCAAGCGGTCAATATTTAGCTGCATGTGTTAATGATGGAGGGATATATACATCTATTAATTATGGTAATAAATGGAAAATACAAACAACTGCACCTACCACTGCAAAATGGTCTTCCATAACATCGTCCTCGAATGGACAATATTTAGCAGCGTGTGTTACTGGCGGCGGAATATATACTTCTACGGATTCTGGCGATACATGGAACCAACAACTAAATGTAGCTTCTGAACAATGGAAATCCATTACTTCCTCATCAAATGGACAATATTTAGCCGCATGTGTGAATGGCGGCGGGATATATACAAATTCAAATTATGGTAATGGTACATGGACACCTCAAACAACTAATTTACCTACAAGTGCAAATTGGTATTCTATTACAATATCAAGCAGCGGTCAATATTTAGCTGCATGTGTTAAAGGTAATGGTGGTAGAATATATACAAATTCAAATTATGGTAATGGTACATGGACATTAACAACTGCACCTTCTGCAAATTGGTATTCAATTACATCTTCTAGTAGTGGTCAATATTTAGTCGCAGGTATGAATGGCGGCGGGATCTATGGATCAAATGATGGTGGTAATACATGGTCGCCACAAATAACTGGGATTGAACCTTCAGGCAATTGGTATGGTATATCATCATCTAGTAACGGTCAATATCTAGTTGCAGTCAATAATGGCGGCGGAATATATACATCAAGTAATTATGGTACTATATGGGAATCAATTCCACCGATGAATGCATCTTGGAATTCAATTACATCTTCTAGTAGTGGTCAATATGTAGCTGCTTGTGTTAATGGCGGGGGAATATACACCTCGCAGAATTACGGTACTACATGGGTATTAACAAGTGCACCTACTGAAAATTGGAATTCGATCGCATCATCGTCAAGTGGTCAATATCTAGCTGCATGTATTTATGGCAGGGGAATATACACCTCGCAGAATTATGGTGCTTCATGGATACCAACAAGTGCACCTACTGAAAATTGGACATCAATTTCGTCATCATCAAGTGGTCAATATTTAGTGATATGTGGGAGTCCAAGTTATGTATATATGAATTCAAATTATGGCATTGGTGACAGTAGTACATGGAACCCAATACTAACTAATAGTATTCCATTTACCAGTATTGTTTCTTCTAGTAGTGGCCAATATATAACAGTTGTTGCAAATGATACAGTGATAGAAATATCAAATGATTATGGTTCATCATTTACAAATTCAAATGTTCCAGGCGAGGTTACTTGGCAATATGTAGCATCATCCAGTAGTGGCCAATATTTAGCCGCAATTGGTATTGGTAATGGTATTATTAATTATAATAATAATATATACATATCAAATAATTATGGATCAAGTTTTGAAATATCAAGTGCGCCTTCCGCAAATTGGTATTCTATTGCATTCTCTGCTAATGGACAATATATAGCAGCTTGTATTAATGGTGGCGGAATATATACAAATTCAAATTATGGAGTTGGTAATTGGACACAAACAGATGCACCTTCTGCAGGTTGGTCTTCTATTACAATATCAAGTAGTGGCCAATATTTTGTGGCTTGCATTGATGGAGGCGGAATATACACATCCTCTATAACAATGGATATAGGTAATTTTTTCTCTTCCATGATAGAAACATTGCAATTAGCATCGAATCAAAATACAAATACTTAAAATATAATTATGATTATTTACATTTAGGTCCAGAACATTTGTTTTGAAAAGAATAAGAATCTAATTCTTTTGTCTTTCCATTCTCATCTGTGTTATAAATAGGACCTTTCGGTCCGCCCGCTACACATTTTCCTGGACTTGTCCAACCACAACAAGATGTAGCATTGCAATTTTGTTCAGTTAATTTTCCGCATTCGGTATTTAATACACCACTTTTGCCGCGATGATGTTCGCAGAATGCATTGGCCGAACTTAATATTTCTTCGTCCGTTCCCATACTATTCATTGCTTCCAAAGTTAGAGTTGCAGTATTCTTATTCTTATTATTATTATTATTTATCATTGCATTTAAACCAGGAATTAACAAAATAAATCCAAAAAGTATGACAAACATTAAGAATAATTTTAGAATATATTTAACATTCATATTTAATATATTCCAAGTAAATAAATATTTTATATTATTATATAATATAATGCCAAAGTCTCGAAAAACCAAGTCTCTCAAAAAAAGAAGTACAAAGGGATTAAAAAAAATGGGTAAATCTAGTAAAAAGGTTCTTACACAAAGTCTTAATTTTGTTCAAAAAGGGATTGCAGGAATTTATAATACTTTAGACAAAGGGTTGAATATGGGTGTAAAAGGAGTAAAAAGTATCGGTAAAAATAAAACGCGTAAACACCGCAAAACTCGTAAACATTAATGTCTTCTTCGTGTTCTATTTTTTCTACTTTTTTTAACTCTTTTTAATTTTCTAGATTTTCTTTTTTTAGCACCTCCATTGCTACTTATTGGGCTATACATACTAATGATTGGCATACCTCCTCTTTTTTTCATTATATATTTATGTAATATTATTTTTTAGAATATTATTTTTTAGAATATTATTTTTTAGAATATTATTTTTACATTATCGTAAAAATACTTTTAATAATTTGTATTATATTTCCTGTAAAATATAACCCTTTGTTGTTTTTACTTTTTTATGTCGAACCTCTTTTTTATGAAATTCCTGATGACAAGTTTCACACAATGTAACTAAATTCGCTAAATGATTTTTATAAAGAATTCCATCGCAGTTCACAATAAATCCATCTTCATTTGCGTCGGTTTGATGTTGCAAATGATGAACTTCTGTGCCCATATTTTTTCCGCATTTTTCACAAAGATGCATTATCTTTTTACTATTAAAATGAGATGTTTTGAGAGAAAGAATACTTCCTTTGTCTGGATGATATTTGGTTCGTATATTATATGCCGCTTCTAAAAAATCTACTGGAAGACTGAGTGATTTACATACTTCTAAACCATACATTGAATCTCCAGATCCATCTTTTAATTTTCGGTCATAGACAAGCATATCTCTTTCACGATCATAAATAACTGTCATGTGTTTTAATTGGACGCTTTTTAAAGTACTTATTTCTTCGTAGTCTACAATTTCATGCAAATGTGTTGCGAAAATAAAACTACTTTTATAATCATGTAATTTTTGAATGCCTGCTACAAAAATACTAATAGCAGAAGTATTTTCTGTTCCAGAACACAACTCATCACCTAAAATAAGACTATTTTTATCGGCTAAGCGCAAAATGGTACGTAATTCAGACATTTCTACTGCAAATGTTGAGAGTCCTTTAAAAATATTATCATTCCCTAAAATGCGTGTAAAAATGGATTGATAAGGTTTATATACAAATTCTTTGCACGGAACAAATAATCCAGCTTGTGCCATTATAACAGCAATCCCGATAGATCGTATCAAACTTGTCTTTCCTACTGCATTTGTCCCGTATAATAAAATACCATCCACTTGCCCATTACCGAGTGTTACATCATTCGTTATATACATTTCGTTTGTTTGAATTTGTTCGATTAAGCAATGGCGTAACCCTTTTGCATTCATAAACGATTTGTCTGCTTCGACAATGGTTGGTTTGCAATAATTGTATTTTTTCGCAATGGTAGATTTTGCATACAATACATCCATCATAGTAATGAAATGAATGATGGATTCTAGTTCTGTTTGATATTTCTCAAATGTTTCTACAAAAGTATGAAATACCGCTGCAATTGTGTCTTTCAAAGATACTTTGATTGTAGAAATGGTTTTACACAATGTTATAATATCATCATCTACAATACTATGATTGGAAGACGTTTGTGTTCTATAATCTAATTTTTTTTTATGAATTGTGTATGCAAAGGTTTGTTCCATATTTTGCATACTATATTTTAATGTAGCTTCTGTTTTATTCAAAGGTAATGCATCTTCTAGTAATTTACATCTTCTACTGGTACACATCAATGTAAAATTATTTTTTTCTGTTTCATGAACTTTAATAAATTCATTTGTTTTTCCTTTGTCAGAAATAAAACTATTTAAATAATTACGAATACTTTCCAATTTTAATTCTGCGTTTTGTAACATATGGGTTTTATTGTCTAATTCAGCATTTACTCCTTCACAAATAAAATTATTTTCAAAATGGATAGATTGATTTTCCATAGTACACACGATTGCAAAATCCAAATGAGAGGAAATAAAATGAGTAATTGTATCACAATAAGAATCGATTTCATTGATATTTTTTTCAAACCCCTGTAAATAAGACCGTATTGTTTTATCTTGTATTACTTTATGATAAATTTCTTTGATTTTCAAAAGATTTGCATGCAATTGATAGAAGGATTTTGGCGTGATTTTTTTTAAAAAAATTTGTCTTTCCCATTTAGAAATATCTTTTATATCGGCTAAATGTTGTTTTAAATATTCATTCAAATCATTTTTTAACATGTGTTCTGTAATATTGTATTCTTTTTGCAAAAAAGTAACATCTGTAGTCGGGTGGAGAAAATGATAGGTGAATTTGCGTTTCCCCATAGGTGTTAAACATTCATTCAACATTTTGGCAACGGAAGAATATTTACCATTGTACTGACTATCGTCTAAAATATTTAATTGTTTCAATGAATGATTTGCTAAAAGAAGACGTTTTGAACAATTTTCAAAAATAGGTTCTGTTATTTTATGAACCAAATGGGGATTATGTTGATATACAAAATCCAATAAAAAACAAAAGGATTGTGTTGCAACATGATTTTCATAAAAAGGTTGATAAAAAAGATCAAAATCTGGAATTGAATAAAATTTTTGTAAAATTTCTTTTTGATAAATTTGTTTTTCACAATTACGAGCACGTTCAACAAATGAATGTTGGGTTGTAAGATGAATTGTATGTATTAGGTCGCATTGAATGTTTGTAAATTGAATAATATCCTCTACTTCTTTTTCAGGTAAATTGGAAATAAGAATTGCTTCACTTGGTTTGTAAATAGAAATAAAACGCTCTAACTCATCGTATGTAGTAGGATTATGCATATACATTTCTTGAAATTGAAACATGCTTGTTTTACCTGTATAAATATCCATATTCGCTACTCCCACTACAACTAATTTACCTTTTGTAAATAAAGTGGCTTGAATAAGTTCTATCCAAATGCAAGTAATATTGTTTGTTAATTGTTGCGAATCATTTGAGAAATAAGTACCTGGAGAGAAAATACCTGCTAAACTACGTGTAGTGTTTTTAGCCGCTTCATCTTGTGTATAAACAACACATGTAAATCCTGCCTCTTGAATTTTTCGAACATATTTATCGATATGTGTATCTTTAAAACCTGCCATGACTACATTTTCTTTTCCAACACACACATTTTTTTCCACTACATTCAAATCACACACCGCAGAAAAATCCATAATTTTACTTCCGAAAATGAAATTGGTTTCATGATGTTTCATTCCATAGACTTCAAAGAACGACCCTACTTGCATTAACAAGATGGTTTTCTCTCCATAATCTGTTTGATATTTTTTTGTTAATTCGAAATATTCTTTTATAAGTGCCATTAATATATACTACATCAATGTCTTTAATGTTATTTACAAAAGGTTTAATTACACGTTTCAACATTTCAAACGCTGTATATAATTATTATTAAATTACTTAAACCCAACTTGAATAATATTACATGTCAAAATTTATGAAATTAACTAACTTTTTATTAAATACAAACGATATACATAGAATAGTTATACACCCAAATAAATATTATATTCATGTTGTTGGTAAAAAAATAGAGGGTTTTAATTGGGGCATTGGTGTTTTTGGACTTGGCAATATTACTTCATATACTTCTGAAATTGAAGTGTGTGAGACGAAACATGCAACTGATTACAAAATAGTTACTGATTGGATTGATAAAAATTAGTAGGTATTTGATGATATGTTAAAAGGTGTAAAATAAATAAAAAAATGGAACATTATGTTCCATTTGTTTATTTTTATTTTTATTTTTATTTTTTTGATTTATAAATGTAACATTTCACTAAAGAATAATTTTAGTATATGGATAAAATTTGTTTGTAGTTAGATTTGAACCCAACACCTTTTTCAAAATCCTGTAAATTATTGAAAACTGTAATCAAGTAATAAATGTAATTTTCCCACTTATTATCACATAAATCCTTGAAATTTTTGTTAAAGTTATAGGCATAACCTAATTTTTTAATGCAAATCCCTCTATGTGGTGCACCTACTCTTCCTTTATTTTGTAAATATTGAGTTGTTTTGATTTTATCAAACATTTCAGAATCTACATAAACGCTCGGCCAATTACCTTCTTCTATAAATCGAATTGTAATTGTATATTCTAATTTTGAGTGAATGCCTTCATGAGGAATAACTTTTATTTTCACACAGTCAAGTGTAGAATCTTCTATAATTTCAGTTTCTCCCAAATCGGCATAATATTCGCCGTAAATCGCTTTTAAAATAGTTTGAAATCTTTTTTTTGGTTGCTCCATCTTTATTACTTTGTGAATACTTTGTGAATACTTTGTTATTACTTTGTGAATACTTTGTTATTACTTTGTTGTTGTGAATGTAGAGTGTGAATAAAAGTATTTCATTTTTTTATTTATAATATGTAAGGTTGATTTGACTAAAAAAATATAAAAAAAGTATAGAAAAGAATACAAAATATATTACGTCTGTATAAATGAAATATTTCTAAATTAAAATATTTACATAATATAACATCTTTGTAATAAATGTGCGTTATTGTTTATACTGAAATAAACGGTAAAAAAATATTAGCTAAAAATAGGGATCGTACGTACAAACCTGTTATAGAAATTATTCATGAAGTCGTAGATGGTTTAGAGGTTGCTTATATAAAAGACACAAACACTGGTTGGATTGAAGGAATGAATGAAAATGGAGTAGGTTTAGTAAATTCTACATTAAGTAGTACGGATAGTAAAATGGATATACCTATTATAAAAAAGGAAAAAAAAGGAAAATCAGAGAGAGCTATAAAAAAACGCAATGTTATGTACAAGGCTTTAATTAACAAGGGAGAAAAAAATAATTTTTATGATATTATCAAACATGCAGACAAAAAATACATATTAGAAGGTCATACTATACTTTTTCATGATAATACGGCATTTCATATTGAGAATAATAAAGAGAATAATTTTATTGCAAAAAAAATAAATAAAACTTCGGTATTTTCAAATCATGGCATTCAATTGAAAAAAGAAGGATATACTCGTGGTTGCAAAGGTTTATCTACCTTTTTAAGATCTGATATTGTGAAAGAAGAACTGCATAAACATGAACCTTCATCTATTTTAGAATTAGTTAAAATGATGAACAATAATTATCTCAATATTAACCCACGTTTTCATCCATATAGAGACAGAGCATATACACTGAAAAAAAATAAAGATATAAATAGACGTTCAAAAGTTGTAAATACGACAGGTCAATTGGTTTTAAATATGACAGACAAAGAAATGTTTTATTTTACAGATGTTCATAATAGCAAATATGTAACATATGTAAGTAATTTACCAAAAAACTACAACACTAAAATTCGAATTACTATCCAAGAAACAGAAAAAAAAATAAGACCCAGTAAAAAAATATTTAGTCAAAAGTATTTGAATAAATTATACCATCGTTTTCATTGTAATACGAATCGTAAATCAAAATCTGTAAAAAATACTACGAGAAGACAAAAAAAGATTAGTAAATAAATTATATTATTTATCATGAAATTTACATAATAAAAAAAATCACCTCTATGATTTGTGGTGTGATATTTTATATTCATAATTATTTTTTATAAATATAAAAACAAAACAATGATATATAATAGTTTGTATGATTCAAATTTTTAAACTTTTTTTATTTACATTATTTTATTATCAATTAGATATAATTTTGAAATATTTTGTGTATGATAATTTCATATTATTCCAAGAAGATCCAATTATATTTTATCCAGTTATTCAATCTGCTAATATTTTCATATTCACTATTTTTACTATATTCACAACCCATTTATTATTGTTTTCCAAAATTGAAAACTACACGATATATTCACTTGCATTCGTGTATATTAAATATATAATTGAAGTAATTATTAATAACAATAATATTAGTATTTATCAATATGAATTTAGAAGAACAATTATGTGGTTATTTACTACACCATTAATATTACAATTGTATTGTGATATGAATAATTGTACGTTAATAGATGTAAATGCGCAATTTCACATAGTAAGTAATGTATTACATATTACATTATATCCTCTTCGTAAAACAAAATTTAATTCATATATTATATTCTCATTATCATTATTTGAATTTTATTTTATTTATAAGTTATTTAATTTCAAAGAATATAAATATACAAAATTTATTATTTACATTTGGTCTTTATTTTCATTAATTAATATGTTCGAATTATTAAACTTATTTAACATTCATGATATTCAGATATGTTATTTATTAAGTGATATGATTGCAAAGTTGACTACAATGTTAATTGTGAATGATTATGAAGAACAAATATATTATATAAAAAATAATGTAGATTTACAAAGTATTTCTTTATTTACAACAGTTAAAAAATCTATAAAACAATTTGAAAATTCAACAAATATTACACCAAAATGTAAATTAATCATACAAATGATTACACATAAGTTGACAAGTTTTATCCCAACAGATAAAACAACTTTAAAATTAGAATTGTTGAAAAAAATATTACCTTTAGAATTAGAAGATGAATATTTGTCACAAACAAAGAAACATAAACCATATGATTTTGTTTGTGTATTATTTACAGATATTGTATCGTATACTGAATTAGCAAAACAGTATGATGCAGATGTTATATATAAATTATTAAATGATATATATACAAGATTTGATGATATTGTAAATCGTTATGAAAATTTGCAAAAAATAGAAACAATTGGCGATGCTTATATGGTAGTTGGTGATATATATAGAAATGACACACAAAATAATGTTAAAAATATTATATTATTAGCGATTGATTTTTTGAGAGAGATCAAAAATATATCAACACCGAACAATAAACCATTACAATTACGAATAGGAATAAATATTGGAAAAGTTGTTGTAGGGGTATTAGGTGTTGAAATACCAAGATTATGTGTAATTGGAAATACTGTAAATGTCGCAAATAGATTACAAACCACAACAGACCCAGATACAATACAAGTAAGTAGACATATTTATGAAATTGCAGAAAATACCGATTTTGGTATGAATATTCATTTTGAACTAAAAGAAAAAGTTTTTTTGAAAAATATTGGTATAACGAACACCTATATCATAACTACTCCCAACTAAAATATACTTTATAATACATGAGATAATATATGAGAAAATATATAAATTATAGTTTTATATATTTTGTAATATGAATAATAATTATTTTTTTTTAATATATGGAACTTCTGTCATAATAAACTCCGTATCTTCGCCTTCTACCATATAATTCATTATTAACTTTTTAAAAATATAATAAGTTTTGGTTGGTATAATAGGTATTTGATAATAAAAAAATTTTAAAATACAGAGTAATATTGATATGTAAAAAGGTAATGATGTTTTTAATAAATGTTCTTCTAATACTGCTAATTTATCTTTTTCATTGTAAATAGATATTTCTGTAGAAAAATTATTTTTTGTGTCGTCATAATTAATTTTATATCCATACACTACTTTTTTTGTTTTATGCAAACGATATACAAATTTTCTAAACTCATATCTTTTTAATCCTAAAAAATGCTGCAATTTACTAATTGTACTGTTTTCATTATCTGTAAAAATATCAACATCTATATCGCTTGAATTTGGGTAATAATCGATACGTTGTACACTTCCAAAAAAATATATTTTCGTATCTAAATAATTACTTAATTTTTTAAAGAATCTTTCTGCAAAAATAGGCATTTTATTTCTTGTTTCTTCCATACTTAATAATTGGTAATATTATAAAAAAATCACAATTCTTTATCCTCTTTTATAAAATTATGTAGCAACGTATCACTATTACTATTTGTGATTTCACCAGTAAGCATTGCAGTTTCATATATTTTGCGTATTACATCATTTGGAGCAGTACTACCAATTTTAATTAAATTATTTGTTCTTAAATACGTTTTTACATCTTGGATAGAATTTTTTTTTAATTCTTTTTGTGCACTTATTATTTTTTTCCGAGTATGTCTATCTTTTAATAAAACACCGACTGTGTTTTTTATTTTGGATTTACCTAATGTATATTTTCTTTTTATTGTTTTTTTTGTAATTCTTTTAAATGGATCTTTTTTTGCTTCGTTGTCATTTTCATTTGTTTCTACCTTGTTGTCTATATATTCTGGTGAACTTCTAAATATGGTTTGTTGTCTTTTTTCTTGGTTTACTCGTGGTTCTTGGTTTACTCGTGGTTCTTGG